>FLOH01000587.1_pt1 | contig 72650 bp, 69 predicted proteins | sample 756751 | NCBI WGS metagenome assembly FLOH01 (sample SAMEA4026879, study PRJEB14308) | marine metagenome | biome: coastal water; material: water | depth 74 m
AGGTCGATGCCGGGATCGGGGGCTCGGCGGCGGCCGCTGTCGGACAGGCGTTGGCCGACCTCGGTGCACACCATCAGGTGCTGGTCGTTACGCACATGCCCCAGGTCGCCGCAGCCGCTACTCGTCAGCTCGTGGTCGCCAAGAGTGTGCATGCAGGCGCGACCTTCACATCCGTCAAGGCGATCGACGGCGACGAGCGGGTGGCCGAGATCGCCAGAATGCTGGCCGGCGCAGAAACGCCTGCTGCGGTCGAACACGCACGTGATCTGCTCGGTAGCTGATGACGCGAGCGGCGACCTTGCAACTGCTGACCAACAGCTTCGACGACGGCAGCTTTTTCGACGAGTTGGCACGTCGCGTAGCGATCCGAACCGAGAGCCAACGACCCGACCGGCGTGACGAACTGTCGCGGTACCTCGACGAAGAGATCCGTCCAGCACTGGCCGGTCTCGGTTACACCGTGCAAATTTTCGAGAACCCGGTCAAAGCTGCCGGCCCGTTCCTGATTGGGCGCCGAATCGAAAGCCACGAGTACCAAACCGTGCTCACGTATGGGCACGGTGACGTAGTGCGGGGGCTCGAGCCTGAGTGGTCTGACGGGCTTGATCCGTGGACTCTCGCGGTCAGAGGCGACCGCGTCTATGGCCGCGGAGTCGCTGACAACAAGGGCCAGCATTCGATCAATCTCGCCGCCTTGGGTGCGGTCGTTGCAACACGCGGTCACCTGGGATTCAACTCGATCGTGCTGATCGAAACGGGCGAAGAGGTCGGGTCGCCGGGTATTCACGAGTTCGTGCGTTCTCACCGCAATCTGCTCGCCGCCGATGTGCTGATCGCCTCAGACGGCCCACGCCTCAACCCGAACCGGCCAACATTGTTCATGGGTTCGCGAGGCGCCCTGAATCTTGATTTCGAGGTGCGCCTTCGAGACAGCGCCCACCATTCAGGCAACTGGGGTGGATTGCTCGCCAATCCCGGGGTCGTGCTGGCCCACGCACTGGCATCGATCGTCGACCGGCACGGCCGGGTGCTTGTGCCCGAACTCGTACCGGCAAAACTGTCCGAATCGGTGCGGTCAGCGCTTGCCGATTGCGAGATCGAGCCGTCTGAGGGCAGTCCAGATATCGACCCCAACTGGGGCGAACCCGGTCTCACCCCCGCTGAACAGCTGTTCGGATGGAACACATTCGAGGTGCTGGCGTTCCGCACTGGCAATTCCGACCACCCGGTCAATGCGATTCCACCCGTGGCAACGGCACATTGTCAGGTCCGCTACACCATCGACACCGATCCGGCGACCTTTGTCCAGGCGCTGCGCCGCCATCTCGACGGCGCCGGGTTTCGAGAGGTGGCCGTGCGTGCCACGCCAGGGCCGCCGAGTTGGCAGGCCACTCGACTCGACCCCGATCATCCTTGGGTGCAGTGGGCCGCCGCATCGGTCGAACAGACCACCGGCGCCCGACCCGCGATGCTTCCAAACTTGGGCGGGTCGCTGCCGAACGACGCTTTCGCGATCGAACTGGGCCTGCCGACCATCTGGATACCGCACTCGTATGCCAGTTGCTCGCAGCACGCCCCAAACGAGCACGGGCTGGTGTCGATCATGCGCGAGGGCCTCCAGATCATGGGTGGCATCTTTTGGGATCTCGGCGAGCATCCAACATGAAGATCACGGTTTTCTGGAGCACTATCTTGGGGAATCCGCGCGGCGCGCACCTCGCGCAAGATATGGTGATCTCCCGTCGTGCAGACTCTCGGTGCGAGCCAAAATGACGGAGGTCATCCCTAATATGCCGAAGCACATTTTCGTGACCGGAGGGGTTGCCAGCTCACTTGGTAAGGGCCTGACGGCAAGTTCTCTCGGTCGGCTACTCAAGTTGCGTGGCTTGCGTGTAACGCTGCAAAAGCTAGACCCGTACATCAATGTCGACCCCGGCACGATGAACCCCTACGAGCACGGCGAGGTGTTCGTCACCGACGACGGTGGCGAAACAGACCTCGACCTCGGTCACTACGAGCGCTACATCGACGAGAACCTGACTCGAGCGTCGAACGCCACGACGGGTTCGATCTATCAGGCGGTGCTTGCCGCCGAACGCCGCGGCGACTACCTCGGCAAAACCGTCCAGGTGATCCCGCACATCACCGACGAGATCAAGCGCCGTATCCAACGCGTCGCCACCGAGGACGTCGATGTCGTGATCACCGAGGTGGGCGGCACGGTCGGCGACATCGAGATCCTTCCGTTTCTCGAGGCGATTCGACAGTTTCGCAAGGATGCCGGCCGCGACAACGTGTGCTACATCCATGTCACGCTGGTGCCATTCATAGGTCCATCGTCCGAGCAAAAGACCAAGCCCACTCAGCACTCGGTCACCGAGTTACGTAGCCGCGGCATCCAACCCGACCTGATCGTGTGCCGCAGCGAGGCACCGGTTCCGCAAGAGCTCAAGCACAAGATCTCGAACCTGTGCGACGTCAACGAGAATGCCATCATCAATGCTGCCGACGTCGGCAACATCTATGAGTTGCCACTGATTCTGCACGACGAGGGTCTCGATACGGTTGTTCTCGAGGTGTTGCGGATGGAGGGCCACGAGCTCGATGTGACGCCGTGGGCGAAGTTGGTCGAGCGGGTCGAGCTGTCGACGACCCCTGTCAAGATCGGCCTGATCGGCAAGTACGTCGAGCTTCCCGACGCCTACCTGTCAGTGGTTGAGGCGCTCAAGCACGCCGGCTTCCACCACGAGGCCAAGGTAGAGATCGATTGGATTCAGGCAGAAGATGTCGAGGGCCTCCTAGCGTCCGATCGTCTGCGCGAACTCGATGGCATTGTGATCCCGGGCGGGTTTGGCTCGCGTGGGTTCGAGGGCAAGATCGCTGCCGCTCGGTTCGCCAGGGAAGAGGGGGTGCCGTGTCTTGGTTTATGCCTTGGTTTGCACGCGATGACGGCCGAGTTTGCGCGCAACGTACTCGGCATGGTGGCCGCCAACTCGAGTGAGATGGATCCGACCACCAGGTATCCCGTGATCGACCTGATGCACGACCAACGCGATGTCACCGATATGGGTGGCACGATGCGGTTGGGTGCCTACTACGCAGTGCTCAAGGCGGGCAGCAAGGTAGCCGACGCGTATGGCGAGCCGGTCGTGAGCGAGCGTCACCGTCACCGCTACGAGTTCAACCCACGGTTCAGGTCGCGTTTCGAAGACGCCGGTTTCGTGTGCAGCGGCACATCGCCCGACAAAAAGCTGGTCGAATTCATCGAACTCTCCGACCATCCGTACTGGGTGGCGACGCAGGCCCACCCTGAGTTCAAAAGCCGTCCCGATCGTGCCCACCCACTGTTTCGTGGTCTGATTCGTGCCGCACTGGCTCGGCGTGACGCCACTCCGCCCGGACTCCGGCGCATGCTCAACGAGGCAACGGCGCCCGCCGACAGCCTTGACGCCACTGCATGACCAGCTTCCGTCATCTCGGCGATACCGACGTTCACTTTGGCTATGTCTGGAAGGTTGTCGTTGCCGAGTTCCAGTCGCCAAGCGGCGAGCCGTTCAAACGTGACATCGTGCGTTCGCCTGGCTCCGTCGCAGTCGTGCCGTTGATCTTCGATGCTGAGGGTCTTGCATCGGTGGTCTTGGTGCGTCAGTACCGACCGGCATACCAACGCAACTTGATCGAGATTCCGGCTGGTATGCGAGACGTGCCCGGCGAGACCCCCGCCGAGACTGGTCGGCGCGAGTTGATCGAGGAGGCCGGGTTGGCAGCTGGCGAGATGGTGCATCTGCTCGACATGATTCCATCGCCAGGCATGACCGATTCGGTTTGCTCGATCTTCCTCGCAACCGGCTGCACCGCCGTCGAACATGACCGACAGGGGCCTGAGGAACAAGAGATGGAGTTGCTCCATCTGGCACTCGACGATGGCTTGGCAATGATTGACAGCGGCGAGATCAGCGACGCCAAGACCGTCGCCGGACTGCTGGCGACCGATCGTCGTTTACGGCGAGAAGCCTCGACCGGCAAGTGAGCTGACCGGCGATGGCCGCCGACGAATTGCCGCTCGAAGTCGAGGAGTTCCTCGTCTGGATGACCAGCGAGCGTGGTCGATCGCGTAACACGGTGCAGGCCTACCGGCGAGATCTGCGGCAATATCAGGCCTGGCTCGTCGAGCGTGGAATGACTCCGATCACGGTTGGCTACGACGACCTGATCTGGTTCATCGCCGAACGTAAGGGATCCGAGCGTGCGACATCATCGATCGCACGTCAGATTGCCGCAGTGCGGATGCTGCACCGATATCTCGCCATCGAGCAGCGCCGTCCCGACGACCCGACGACCCGACTGGATGGGGTGCGGGTTCCGTCTGGGATCCCGAAACCGCTAAGTGAGCTGCAAATCACCAGCTTGTTGGACGCCGTGATCGGCAACGAGCCGCTGCACCGTCGTGACCGTGCTCTGCTCGAGTTGTTGTATGCGACAGGTGCCCGGGTCTCCGAGGTGGTCGGGCTGTCGATCGGCGAGATCAACTTCGACGACTCGCTGGTTCGCCTGCTCGGCAAGGGTGGCAAAGAACGGATCGTGCCGTTTGGTTCGGCGGCGAGCATCGCGCTGGACGAGTGGTTCTCACCATCGGGACGCGCCCGACTGGCGCCTGATCGGTGGCGGCGGCGTGGCGACGCCGAGGCCGTGTTTTTGAACCAGCGCGGAGGTCGGTTGAGTCGCCAGGGGGCGTGGCTCGTGATCAGGAAGTACGGAGACCGGGCGGGCATAACGGATCATCTTTCGCCGCATGTGTTGCGGCACTCGTGTGCTACCCACCTGCTTGATCACGGAGCCGACCTGCGGATCGTGCAAGAGATGTTGGGGCATGCATCAATCTCGACCACCCAGGTCTACACCAAGGTCAGCCAGGAACGATTGTGGGAGGTGTACCGAATGGCCCACCCGCGCGCGGTCCGCAGGGCGTCGCCATGAGCAAGCCGCTGCATATGCTGACACGACCTCATCATCTGGCCGCCCGCTTCTTCACGTCCCTGTCGAGCCGGCCACCACAGCCCGCCGACGAGGCGTGGGCGCAAGCGCAACTGCTGCCAGGGGAGCTGGTGCTGTGGCGGCAAATGTCGAATCAGGACCGTCGCCATTCCGCCAAGGTCGCCCGTAGATTCGGCGCCGTAAGGTTGGAGGCGACACGTGCCGAGATGGCGGGGGCCTTATTGCACGACGTCGGCAAGATCGATTGTGGGCTCGGTACCTGGGGCCGAGTGTTGGCATCGACGTTCGGGCGTCGCACCGAACGGTTCCGGCTGTACCACGACCATGAATCGATCGGAGCCAGGTTGGCCGAGGCGGCCGGATCAGATTCGGCGACCGTCGAGTTGATCGACGAGCGTGGCCCAGCCTATGAAACTCTCAAAAGCTGCGATCGAGCCTGAGTCGAAGCGATTCGATCGGGTCTCAGGTGTCGCTCACGCAGCGAGGATGTGCAGCGTTCGCCTGTCGTTGACGACGGCACGAACGAGCATCCAGACCAGCAGACCGCCCCAAATTCCAGCGATGCCGAGCTGGGGAAAGAGAAGCGTCAGAACGCCGATCGGGAGGACCACGATCAGATACCCGAAAGCGGCCCGGCCGAGAAATCGGTAATCACCGGCCCCGATCAGAATGCCGTCATGGGCGAAGGCGACCGCACCGGGAACCAGGATGACGGCCAACCACCACGTGCCGGTCGTTGCCCGACTGATGACTGCCGCGTCGTCGGAGAAGATGTGGGGGAGAACCGGTGCCAACGCGGCGATGGTGATACAGAGCACGATGCCGGTCACGAGTGACAGCCGCGCCGCCCTGCGAGCGACGTTCGCAGCGGTTGCCACGTCCTGTTTGCCGAGTTCTTCGGCCACGATTGTTTGGGCCGGTACGGCGAGTGCATCGAGTGTGAGCGCCAGAAAGATAAACAGACTCATCACGACTTGATGAGCCGCCAGCGTTGGTTCGTCGATCCGAGCTGCGACGGCGGTCGATCCGGCGAACACCGCCAGCATCGAACCGACGCGAAGCAGGAGATGCCGGCCGGCACTCATCAACGGGGCGATACCAGCGCGGTCGGGCAGACGGATCAATGCCGCTCGCAGGCGAGGTCGAAGAATCCACAAGAAGGCGAGCGCGGCCCCGACCTGGGCGATCACGGTCGACCATGCCGAGCCTGCTACGCCTAGATCGAATACGAATACAAAGACGAGCTCGATCAATAGGTTGGCGAGATTGGCGCCGAGTAGTACCCACAAAGGGGTCATGTAGTTGCTGGCGCCACGCAGCACTCCCTGCGCTGCGAGTGTGACCAGAAAGAACGGAACACCGATGGCGCTGATGCTGAGATAGGTCTGAGCGTGATCGATGACTTGGTTCGAAGCTCCGAAAAGCCCGGTCAGCCAGCGAGCACCGAAGAACAACACAGGAGCGGCCGGCAGACCGAACATCAACGACAACCACATCGCCTGCACACCAACGTTGGCCGCAGCGGCTGGGTCCCCTGCCCCGAGCCTGCGGGCCACCCGTTCGGTGGTGCCGTAGGTCAGGAAGTTTGCACCTGCGAACACGAACGACAACACCGTCGCAGCGATCGCCAGGCCGGCCAGCTGCTCGGTGCCGAGACGGCCGACAATCGCGGTGTCGACGAGAATGTAGACAGGTTCGACGGCCAGCGATCCGAGTGCCGGCAGCGCCAGTGCGATGATTCGGCGGTCGACCGGCGTCACGCCGGAAGCAAGCCGATCGCGTTGTGCACGCGGTCAATCGTCGCCGAAGCGACCGTGCGGGCGCGGTCGGCACCGACACGCAAGAGTCGGGTCAATTCGGCCTTGTCGTCGATCAGTTCGTAATAACGAGCCTGAATCGGTTCGAGCATCGCCACGACCGCCTCGCCGGCGTCGTTCTTGAGCGGGCCGTACTGCTGGTAGTGAGTGGCGAGGGTGACGGGGTCTTGGTCGGTGGCCGCCGCCAAAATGTCGATCAAACCACTGACCCCAGGCTTGGCCTTGACGTCGTAATAGACCTCAGAGTCCGAGTCGGTGACCGCCCGTTTGAACTTCTTCAGGATCGCCCTGGGATCGTCGAGCATCATGATGCACCCGGCATCGCTGTCGGACGACTTCGACATCTTCGAAGTCGGGTCTTGGAGGTCCATCACCCGCGCTCCTGCTTTGGGTGTGACGGCCTCGGGGATCACGAGCGTGTCGCCGAAACGATGATTGAACCGGATCGCGATGTCGCGGGTGATCTCGACGTGTTGGCGCTGATCGTCGCCGACCGGTACCTCGTTGGCATCGTACAGCACGATGTCGGCAGCCTGCAGCGCCGGATATGTGAACAGGCCGGCTGAGATGAAGTTGCCTACCCGTTTGGCCGTCTTGTCCTTGAACTGGGTCATCCGACTTAGCTCACCAAACGACACCGTGCACTCCATGATCCAACCGAGTTGGGAATGTTCGGTGACGTGGCTTTGCACGAACACCGTGGCAACATCGGGGTCGAGCCCGATCGCAAACAGCATCGCCGCTAGTTTCAGCGTGGAATCGCCGAGGACGTCTGGCTGCTCGGTGATCGTGAGTGCATGCAGATCGACAATGCCGTGAAAGACGTCTTTGTCGTGCTGGCCAGACACCCAATTCCGCAGCGCACCGAGGTAGTTCCCCAGGTGAACATCGCCGGTGGGTTGGATACAAGAAAGCACTCGAGTCACGGTCAGCGAGGCTACCTGGTGTGCCCTGACTGGCAGGCCCCAGGTTTCAGTTCGTAGAGTCACCGTATGCCTGCTCGGCGAGGCCGCAACAAACAACGTCCAGAAAGTTCTGATCCGCTCGTTCGGTTCGCGGCCGCCGTCAAAAGGTCAGATGAGCGAGCGCTGGTCGAACGCGAGCGGATCAAGGCGGAACGCGAAGAGGCCGCTCGCCTGGCGCAAATCGCCGCCGATCACGCAGAGGCAATTCGTGTCGCACGAAGACGCCTCGACAAGGCGATCGGCGCGGCCAAGTCGGCCCGTGCATCAGGGAGAGGTGTGGCGGAGGCCGATCTCGCCTGGCGTCATGCCAAGGCACGGGTGATCGAGCTCGAAACCGGCGAAGCCCCCGGCTGGACCCTCGACTGAGTCGCACCCGGCATCAGGGTGGCAAGCCAACGCATGTGGAAGGTCGCCGGTATCGACCCGAGCAAGGGTGCCGGCCCTCGATTCGGCGCCGCTGGTTACACCGATGTAACTACACCGGGTAACCTGTAGGGAGATGGCCATCGACGTACACACCCCGCTTTATGACGGTCCGTTCGACCTGTTGTTGCAGCTGATCCTGAAAGAGCAGGTCGACCTCTACGAGATCGACCTGTCGCGCATCGTCGACGCATATTTGATCGAGATCGAAAAGCTCCAGTCGCTCGACCTCGATGTCGCCACCGAGTTCTTGCTGATCGCCGCCACGCTGGTCGAACTCAAGACCCGCCGCCTGCTGCCCGGTTCGAACGACATCGACATCGACGATGAGTTTGCGCTGTGGGAAGAACGCGATCTTCTTCTCGCTCGCCTGATCGAGTGCAAGACATTCAAAGATGTCGCCCAGATCTTCCATCAACTCGCCGACGAGGCCGATCTTTCGTTTCCCCGCACCGTCGGTGCCGACGAGCGTTTCGCCGGGATGATGCCCGACCTGCTCGAGGGCACCAGTTTGCGTCGCTTCCAAAGTGCAGCGATACGCGCCCTCACCCCGCGGCCGATTCCGATCGTCGACCTGTTCCACGTCGACCCGATCAAGATCACGGTTGCCGAGGCGGTCGGCGAACTGATCGACGAGCTTCCGCGGATTGGCAAGATCAGCTTCCGCCGGCTCACCGCCGACTTGGCCGACCGGCTCGAAGTCATCGTGCGTTTCCTAGCCGTGCTCGAGTTGTTCAAGCAGGGCTATGTCGATCTCGATCAGCCGCATCGGTTCGGCGATATTGAGATCACCTGGTGCGCCACCGACGACGTGTCGGTCGAGAGCATCCTGATCGACGCCTACGACGGCTGAGGCCGTAGGGTTGCTGCGCCATGTCTGACGAGCTGCTTCCGGTACAAGATCAAATCGCATCCTTCAAGCGTGCGATCGAGGCCGTCATCATGGTCTCGCACGACCCTGTGCCCACCGACCTGATGGCGCAGCTGATCGAGCAGCCGATCGCCTCGATCGAGCGGTGGTGCGACGAGTTGGCCGCCGAGTATGTGGCTCAGCGGCGCGGATTCGAGCTGCGCCGTGTGGCGGGCGGGTATCGCTACCAAACCCACCCCGACCAAACCCCTTATGTCGAGCGCTTCGTGTTGCACGATCAGAAAGCGCGACTGTCGGGTGCCGCTCTCGAAACGCTGGCGATCATCGCCTACAAGCAGCCGATCTCGCGTGCCCAGGTGGCTTCGATTCGCGGGGTCGATCCCGATGGCGTGATCCGCACCCTTCAAGCCCGCGGCTATATCGACGAGGTCGCCCGCGACCCAGGCCCTGGCCTGGCGATCTTGTTCGGCACCACGGCTCAGTTCCTCGAGAAGCTCGGTATCGACACACTCGATGACCTACCACCGATCGCCGAGTTCATTCCCGACGCCGACATCGTCGAGGCTCTCGAGCAGGGTCTGCGTGTGCATCCCAAGACCGAGCAGGTGGGTGATGACGGATCCTCCATCGCCTGATTTCGTCGAACCCGAGCCCCCGCTGTGGGAACAGCTAGCTGAGCAAAGTCGGCAGCTTCCCGGTGGCGACCGGCTGCAGAAGGTGCTGGCGTCAACGGGATGGGGCAGCCGACGCGTCTGCGAGGAGCTGATCGCCGAGGGGCGTGTCACTGTAAACGGTGAAGTCGCTCGACTCGGCCGGCGGGTCGATCCCGAACATGACCTGATCGAGGTTGATCATGCCCCTCTGGGCGTGAAGCCGGGTCTCGTGTACTACCTGCTCAATAAACCTAGTGGTGTCGTGACCACCGCCAAGGACACCCATGGCCGCAAGACGGTCGTCGACCTGGTGCCATCGGACCCTCGGGTCTTTCCGGTCGGTCGGCTCGATGCTGACACCGAGGGCCTCTTGTTGCTCACCAACGACGGTGAACTCACACATCGCATCACGCATCCCAGCCATGGTGTCGAGAAGGAATACCTAGTGCACGTGAAGGGCAACCTGACCGCCGGTGAGCTGCGTCGCCTCCGCGATGGTGTCGAGTTGGATGATGGCGTCACTGCACCGGCTCAGGCATCGCAGCCGACACCGGGCGTGATCCGGCTCACGATCCACGAGGGGCGAAATCGTCAGGTCCGTCGAATGTGTGACGCGCTCGGGCACCCCGTCTTGCGATTGGTACGCACCAGGGTTGGGCCGATCACCGATCGCTCACTTCGACCGGGCGACTACCGCGAACTGTCAACCGGCGAGCGGCGGGCGCTAACAGAGGCGGTCGCCGAACAGGCTCGCCGGTACGATCAGCCCTCGTGATTGAGTCATCGAGTGCCCCGCAGCGCACGGCAAACGTGATCGGTCTCGGGCTGGTCGGCAGCTCGATCGCGCTCGGTCTCCGCCAACGCGGGTGGCGAGTTCACGGTGACGATCTGTCAGAAGCGACAGTTGGTCGGGCTATCAAAGCCGCCATCATCGATCAGGCTGGGCTGGCTATCGACGCAACCGTTACGTTCGTGGCGGTTCCGGTGCTGGCCGTAGTCGATCAGGTCAAACGAGCGCTGAGCGAGACTAACGGTGCTGTAACCGACGTGGGGTCGGTCAAAGCGACCGTATGTGTGGCGTGTGACGACCCGCGGTTCGTTGGTGGGCATCCGATGGCCGGCAGCGAGCTCGACGGCCTCGATGGCGCCGACGGCGAGATGTTCAACGGAGCGGTGTGGGTGCTGACCCCGATCGCCGATACCGACGATCACACGATTGAAACGGTCAGCGGTGTCGTCCGGCAGTTGGGGGCCGAAGTGGTCGCTCTCACGCCCGAGAAGCACGACCAGGTCGTCGCTGTGGTCAGTCATGTGCCGCACCTGGCCGCTGCAACACTGATGAAGCTGGCGTCCGACCGCGCCGACGAACACGCGGCGTTGTTGCGGCTCGCCGCCGGCGGCTTCCGCGACATGACTCGGATCGCGTCCGGGCATCCTGGCATCTGGCTCGACATCTGCGCCGAAAATCGGCCGGCGATCGTGACCGCGCTCGGCGGGTTGATCGACGGACTCACGGATATCCGCGCGGTGATCGATGCCGCAGATCGCGATGCGCTCCAGTCCCTGCTGGTCTCGGCTCGTGAGGCTCGCACCAATCTCCCCGGGCGCGTCGCCCACCCCGAGACCTTCGCCGAGGTCCGTATCCCGATTCCGGATCGTACGGGTGCTGCTGCGGAGGTGTTCACCCTGGCGGCCGATCTTGGCGTCAACATCTCAAACTTCGAGGTCGTCCACATGGCCGAAGGCAATCGAGGTATTGCCGTCGTGCTGGTCGACGCCGCCGCGAGCGAGGTGTTCCGCGGTGGCCTGATCGCTCGCGGGTTCAAGCCTGCGGTCTCACCGCTCGTCTGACCGATGGTGACCACTCGTCTGATCCGGCCGCTCGTTGGCCCCGTTGACGCGCTCGTGTCGGTGCCAGGCTCGAAGTCGATCGCCAATCGGGCTCTGGTGTGCGTGGCGTTGGCCGACGGAACCAGCGAGCTGACCAATCTGCCCGATGGCGACGACACGGTGGCAATGCTGGGTTGCCTGCGCGAACTCGGTGTCAATTCCGAACTCGTCGGCGATCGAGTATCGGTGACGGGCATCGGCACCGACTGGGCCGAGGGAGCGCACACGCTGCACGCTGGTCTGGCCGGTACGACGTCGAGATTCATGACGGCGGTGGCAGCTCTCGCGAACGGCCCCGTAACGGTCGATGGTCACCCTCCGTTGCGACGTCGGCCGTTCGGTCCGCTCCACGAGGCGCTGACCCAGCTCGGTGTCGCGGTGACGCCGAGCGAGGCGTTCGGCAACCTGCCCACCACGATCCACGGGCCACCGTCCACAGGCTTGGCGACGATCCGGGGTGACGTTTCCAGTCAGCATGTGTCGGCGTTGATGTTGATCGGTCCGTATCTTCCTGGCGGATTGCGGTTGCAGCTGACCACCGACCTCATTTCGCGGCCCTATGTCGAGCTCACGGCGGCGGTGATGGGCTGGTTCGGATGCGACGACGTCGAAGTCGGTATCGACCTGATTCGTGTCGCCTCTGGCACCTATCGGCCAAGTGACATAACGATCGAGCCGGATGCGTCGTCGGCCAGCTACCCGCTGGCGATCGCCGCCGTTGTCGGCGGAGTGGTACAGGTCGTCGGACTCGGTGCGGCCGCCTTGCAGGGCGATGCCCGATTCGCCGACTATCTGGCGGAGATGGGTTGCCAGGTCGAGCGCCCCGACGACCTGGTCCGGGTCCGCCGATCCGGACCGTTGGTGGGCATCGATATCGACATGGCCGATGTGTCCGACCTGGTTCCAACGATGGCGGTGGTAGCAGCCGTTGCCGAAACACCCAGCAGGATCCGAGGCGTCGGGTTCATCAGGGACAAAGAGAGCGACCGGCTCGGTGATCTGGCACTGGAGTTGCGCAAGGCGGGCGTCGACATCACCGAAACCGATGACGGGCTCGACATCAGGCCGTCGGCGGCATCACTGCGGCCCGCCCTCCTGGCGACCCATCACGACCACCGGCTGGCGATGGCGTTCGCTGTGCTCGGCTCGGTCGCGGAGGGGATCGAGGTCGAAGACCCCGGTGTCGTCTCAAAGAGCTGGCCCAACTTCTGGACGATGCTCGACGAGTCGTTCAGATGACCACAACCACGATCGCCGCCTTCGACTTCGACGCCACCTTGACCCGACGCGACAGCGTTGTGCCGTTCCTGCGGCGGGTTGCCGGAACGAGTCGACTCGTCGGTGGGCTGCTTGTCCGTCCTGGCCGGGTCTTGCCGGCCGTCGCACGACGCGATCGGGATGCGTTGCGGGCAGTCGCCAGCGAGGCAGCGCTGCGAGGCGTTAGCCGTGACAACTTCGACCGACATGCCGCCGAACTAGCGGTCCGGATCATCCACGACGGTTTGCGTGACGACACGGTGGCGCGGCTTGGGTGGCACCGCCAGCAAGGACACCAGATCGTGATCGTCTCGGCTTCGTATGAGCAGTACGTGCGCCTTGTCGGCGATCACCTCGGTGTCGATGACGTTTTGGCGACCCGTGTCGAGTTCGATCCAGCAGGGTGTTGCACTGGCCGTCTGGTGGGCGCCAACTGCCGGGGTGCTGAGAAGGTACGGCGGCTATCCGAATGGATGCAATCGATCGACGTCAAACGCGGCGACGCCACGATCTGGGCCTACGGCGATTCGAATGGTGACCGCGCCATGCTCGACTTCGCAAACCATCCTGTCTGGGTCGCTGACCCGCTCGCTAGCGTTGCGCCGACCGTCTGACACCACCGACCGATGAACCCGATCCTCCGTACAGCGCGCCCCAAACAGTGGCTCAAGAACGTCCTGGTGTTCGCCGCGCCTGGCGCCGCGGGCGTGCTCGATCAGCCATCGTCGCTAGGCAAGACATTGCTGGTATTCGTCGCCTTCTGTCTGGGAGCGAGCGGTACCTATTTCTGGAACGACGTGCTCGACGTCGAGGCCGACCGTGCCCACCCGACCAAGTCGAAACGACCTGTGGCATCCGGCGAGGTGGGTCTCACCACGGCCAAGATGATGGGCACGCTGCTCCCACTCCTGGCACTCGGCGTTGCTGCTCTCACGGCGAGGTGGCAGCCGGTCGCCGTCTTGGGCGCATACATGGTGGTTACCTTGAGCTACAGCGCAATCTGGAAGCACGTTGCGGTGCTCGACCTGGTGGCGATCGCCTCGGGATTCGTGTTGCGAGCCGCGGCGGGGGCTGTTGCTGTGGACGTTCCGATGTCGAGCTGGTTCGTGCTGGTCACCACCTTCGGTTCGCTGTTCATCGTGGCGGGCAAGCGCTACGCCGAGGCACGCGAACTGGGCGACGATGCCCATCAGATTCGGTCCACACTCAGTGACTACACCGAGGGGTATCTGCGCTTCGTGCTGGCCGTCAGCTGTGGCGGAGCGCTGGTGAGTTACGCCGTTTGGGCGTTCGAGACCAAGCAACTGGCCGGCAGTAACCTGCCGTACTACGAGCTCTCGATCGTGCCGATGTTGACGGCTTTCCTGCGTTACGCGCTCGTGCTCGATCAGGGTCACGGTGCCGCTCCCGAGGAGATATTCGGCCGAGATCGGGTGCTGCAGGTGCTTGGATTGGTCTGGGTGATCGTGTTCGGGGTGGCGGTCTACACGTGAGCTTCGACGAAGCCTGGCAGGCGATCGCCGACGTCGACGGCTGGATGACCAAGGGGCAGGGCCGCGCTCTCTACGAGGCCGCTGCGGCGTGCCCGCCGGAGGGGCGGATCGTCGAGATCGGCTGCTTCCAGGGCCGCTCCACGATCATGATCGCTCTTGCAGCACCCCCCGGGGTCGAGATCGTCGCCATCGACCCGCACGCCGGAAATGATCGTGGCCCGCAGGAGCTCGACGGCTTCGAACAGGCGGCCAGCGACGACCACACTATGTTCGAGGCCAACCTGTTGGCGGCCGGCGTGGGCGATCGTGTCACCCACGTCCGCCAGTTCTCCGATCGTGCTCATGAGATGGTCGATGGTGAGATCGACGTGCTGTACATCGATGGTGCTCATCGCTACAATCCGGCCCGAACGGACATCAGGGATTGGGGCGCCAGGGTTCGGCCCGGCGGCCGGATGCTGATTCACGACTCATTCTCGTCGATCGGCGTCACGGCGGCAATCCTGCGCGAGCTCCTGTTGAGCGAAAGGTTGCGGTACGTAACGAGGTCACGTTCACTCGCCGTCTATGAGGTTTCACCGGACCACGGCCGGGGGAGTAACGCCGCCCGACAGCTCGCTCAGTTGCCGTGGTTCGCCAAGAACGTCGGCTTGAAGGTGCTGCTGTCACTGGGGCTCGGCAAGCTGCTGGCCAAACTCGGTCGTCCCGCACCCGAGTGGCCCTACTGACCCACCCACCTCGTAACTCGGCCGCCCGACGTGGCGGTTCGCTTCGGTCCTCCGAGTTGAACCCCGTTCTGGTCGCGAAGTGGCCGAGACGGTGCGGCAGTTTCGCGACCAGAACGGTCGGGTGGTAAGGGATCGCGCTACTCCATCTCCCGACCCGCGCTCGTTGCTTCCGTTGCCCCAGGCCCAGTTCCACGTACTCGTGGCGCTCACGGCTGGTGATCGTCACGGGTACGCCATCATGGGAGCCGTCGGAGAGTCCTCGGGGGGCGTGGTTCGCATGGGCCCGGCCACGCTGTACGGCACGCTCAAGAAGTTGGTCGAGCGTGATCTCGTGGAGGAGTCTGATCACCGTCCGTCATCGAACGACGACGAACGCCGCCGCTACTACCGCTTGACCGGACTCGGGCAGGCCGTCTGCCGGGCCGAGAGCAACCGACTCTCCACACTCGTGAGCATCGCCCGCTCGAACCTGCGTCCGGGTCTGGCCTGAGATGAGAGCTGGGTCAGCGATTCGGGCGTATCGGAGCCTCTTGGTGCTCTATCCACGCGACTTCCGAGATCGCTACAGCGACGACCTCGTGCAGACCCTCACCGACCTGTCCGCTGAACTTGGCCCACGCAGAGCGTGGCGACGGGTGACGCTCGACCTCGTCGTCACACTCCCGCGTTACCGAATGGAGACACTCATGAAGCAAGAACACAGTTCCACGGTCTTGACCGTGGCGACCATAGCGATGGCGTGTGCCGGGATCATCAGCCCGTTCGCCGGTCTGTATTTCGGCGTGCTGCTTGTGCCGCTCGCGGCGGTCGTGGCGATCACGCAACGCGGCAGGTTGGCGCGTTCGATGGATGCGGTCGATGCCAGCCAATTCCGGCGCAAGCGCCTCAAGATCGCGGCCGTCCTCGCCGTGTCACTACCGTTCATCTACCTCGTCAGTCTCCCCATCCTCGGAGATGAGTGGGGTACGGACGCCAAGGTTGCATTCGGACTTTGGACCGCGGTCCTGATCGCCGCCGTCTCCTACTTCGTCGCCGGGATCACCACACCGAAGTCGCGTGTCATCTCGAAGTGAGCCCCTGACCCGTCCGGCGGGCCCGAAGGGTCCGCCGTACCGCTCCCGTGGCCGCGAACGCCACAGGCGCCATACGGCTCACAGTGAAGCTGCGCACCGGGGTTCTCCAACGCCACCCCGACGACCACGTCACCGCACAACTCCAGGGCCTGTTGGACGGCTACCTGTTCGAGGCAACCGTCACGAACTGACCCCTGAGGCGGGTCCCTACGGCATCCAATCCGCCGCAGAGCGCTGGCGGGCCTGTTGTCGTCGGTGTTTGAGGGCGTTGTCGTGGGCCCAGCCAAGCCCGACCCAGTTCAGATCCATGCGTTCGCCGCACGGGTGTTGGTAGGGCACGACAGGCTGCGGTGGTGGGCCGGTGGGGAGGATCGGTTGGCCGGTGGGGTCGATTGCTCGGCCTTGCCAGTCGGTGAAGGTGAGGTCACATTTTTGGTCGGCGTTGCCGGTGATGCCGAGTCGGCCTTGGTGGTGCATTCGGTGGTGTTTGGGGCACAGGCAGATGAGGTTCCAGGTATCTGTTGGGCCGTCGTTGAGCCAGTGGATGATGTGGTGGATCTCGACGAACCGGTCAGCCGTACAGCCCGGCACCCGGCAGCCACGATCGCGGTGCTCAACGATGCGGCGGGTGCGGTCGGGCACGATCCGCTGTGAGCGCCCGACCGAGAATGGGACACCATCGCGCTCCCAAACCGGTTGGATCTGGCCATCGCACAACACGCGATCACGAACCGCCATCGGAATCCGCCACCCGGCGGTGAGTGTCGCGTCGCCGGTGTCAGCGCTGAGGTGGACCCACGTCTTGAAGCGCTCACGACGTGATTCGGCAGCGACGGCGTCGAGCGAGCGTTGGGCGATCTCGACGAGGGCATCGGCCCACGTGGCGTCGGTGTGACCTTGTTCGAACAACGAGTCACGAGCTTCGCTGAGCGCGTTGTCGACGATCGAACCGCGCTCGATGTCGAGTTCTCCATTGATCCGCCAACGGCCCTGATCGGTGTTGCCGGTCGAGAGGCGTTCGCGATCCTCGCGACGCGGCTCGGGGTCGGGTTGGTCGGGATCGCCTTCGAAGCGACCGGCACGGATCGCTCGGCGTAGCTGGACGACGGAGGCGTTCTTGGTGAAATGGAGGACCCGGTCGTCGGCCCAGGCGGGGGCGCGGGTGACGACGACATGAACCTGATCGACGGTCAACTCACCGCGATCGAATGCATCGATCACCAACGGGAACGATGCGCGTTGTTCAGCAATTTGCACGATCTGTTTGGCGTGCTGCGGTGACATTCCGGCTTTCCATGCGAGCCATTGGGCCGGGGAGTGGATGCCGTGGCCGATCCATTCGCCGCGTTCGAGGGCCCGTTCGGCGACTTTGACCAGGCGCGAGTTGATGAGGTTCAACGCGCCGGCGATTTCGGAGATTTCATGTTCGATGTCGACCGCGCCGGGCCCATCCGGGGAACCGATCGGGGTGGGTCGGCGGGACATAACCAGATCGTACATGCGTTCGTATGGGAAACAAACTCCCAGCGTACAGGTAGTGCAGATAGTCACAGGCCCAGTATCTCAATCATTGATAGTGATCCCACGTAAGGGTAGTCGGCGGGCCCGAGGGCGAGCGCAGGTTCGTGTCGCCGGACCAGCGTGGCTGAACCAACGGCTGTGTTGCGTAGTGTCCGGTCGATCGCTTGTGGAATCGACGGAGGATCTCATGACTGCCAAAACAGTGTTGCTGCACCCATCCGACACGGTCGTCGTGGTGGTCGATGAGGCCCATCAGATGCGCGGACACAAACTTGCCCGAACAGACCTTGCCGTCGGTGATCAAATTGTGAAGCTCGGTGAGATCATCGGTGTAGCGACGCAGTCGATCGCTGCCGGCGACCATGTTCACAGTCACAACGTCGCCCCCGATCGGCGTCCCGTCAGCGCCGCCGACGCCGCAACCAATCTCGTCCCTGCACCCGCCACCGACGGCCGAAGTTTCGAGGGCTATGTACGCTCGGACGGGCGGATCGGCACACGAAATCAGATTCTTGTGCTGACCACCGTCAACTGCTCGGCTTCGGTGGCGAAGCTGATCGCTCGACGCGCCAGAGAACTCGGCCTGGCCGACGGCGTCGACGGCATCTCGGCGCTCACCCACCAGGGCGGCTGTGGGATCGGGGTCGACAGTGCGTCGCTAGCCAACCTTCGCAGAACGATCGCCGGCTATGCCACGCATCCCAATGTCGGTGGGGCGCTGATCTTGGGGTTGGGCTGCGAGGTCAATCAGGTCGCCGGTCTGCTCGATGAGTATGACCTGGTTCCCGGCGAGCGGCTGCGCGCCATGACTATTCAGGAGCAGGGCGGAAGTGCGGCAACGGTCGAGGTCGGCCTAGCGGCACTGCGTGAGTTGGTCGAGGTGGCTTCCACCGACCGGCGCACGACGGTTCCGGCCTCGGCGATCGCTTTGGGATTGCAGTGCGGAGGCTCCGATGGCTATTCGGCGATCACCGCCAACCCAGCGTTGGGTCGGGCTTCCGATCTGCTGGTCGGTCAAGGTGGCACTGCGGTGCTGGCCGAAACACCGGAGATGCACGGTGCTGAGCATCTGCTGGTCCGTCGTGCGATCGACCGCGACGTCGCGCAAAAGCTGCTCGACAGGCTCTCGTGGTGGCGTCAATACAGCGAACCGGAGGACAATCCGACGCCGGGCAACAAGGCCGGCGGGCTCACTACAATTGCCGAGAAGTCTCTGGGCGCGGTCGCCAAGGGTGGCACGAGCCCGCTCGTCGATGTGCTCAGGTACGCCGAGCCGATCGGGCGCAAGGGTTTGATCGTGATGGACTCGCCGGGCTACGACCCGGCCTCGGTGACCGGCGAGATCGCCTCAGGCTGCAACCTGATCTGCTTCACCACCGGTCGCGGGAGCGTGTCGGGCTTCGCCCCGTCACCTGGCCTGAAGATCTCCACCAACACGAGCGTCTACGAGCGAATGATGGGTGACATGGATCTCAATGCCGGCACGATCGCCACTGGTGACGAGACCGTCGACGAGGTCGGTCAGCGCCTGTTCGAACTGATCCTCGAGACCGCCAGTGGTCGCCCCACCAAGAGCGAAGCGCTCGGCTTCGGCGAAGAAGAGTTCGTCCCATGGCAGACCGGCGTCGTCACCTGACCTTCAGAACCGCACAAGGCGGGGCGAAGAGACCAGCCCCGCGATGAACCATGTGAACCGACTGGCGTCGGTATCGTGGAGTCGTTGTGACCACCTCTGTTCCAGCTTCTCGCGGTCATCGCGCCCTGCTTGCGGGCTGGGGGTTGGCGGCATCCAGCGCGACCGAGTTGGTCGACGTTGACGCCGGCACACTGGCGGCGGCGGTGAAAGACCTGCCAGCCCGCGGAGGCATCGCTCGCGGGCTTGGTCGCTCGTACGGTGATCCGGCCCAGAATGCCGGCGGCCACGTGCTGAGGCTTGCGCCCACCAACGAGCACATCGTGATCGACGACGTTGCCGGCACGGTTACAGCTGGGGCAGGGGTCAGCTTCGACGACCTGCTGGCGGTGATCGTGCCGCGTGGGTACTTCGTACCGGTCACGCCTGGCACACGTTTCGTCACCATCGGTGGAGCGATCGCCAGCGATATCCACGGCAAGAACCATCACGCTGACGGGTCGTTCGGCGACCATGTCACCAGTCTGCGGATGATGCTCGCCGACACGACGGTTGTCACGGTCGGGCCAGACAACGATCCCGACTTGTTTTGGGCAACGGTCGGCGGGATGGGCCTGACGGGCGTCATCATCGACGCCACATTTCGCCTGATCCCGGTCGACAGCAGCCGCATGTCGGTGGAGACCCGCCGGATCGACAACCTCGACGACATCATGTCGCGGATGGCTGCGAGCGACTCCAACGTCCGGTACTCGGTGGCTTGGATAGACCTGCTCGCCAAGGGCAAGCACCTCGGGCGCGGTGTGCTGACCAACGCAGAGCACGCCACCGCCACCCAACTCGCGGCGAGTCAGGCAACCGATCCACTTTGTTTTGACGCCAAGCAGATCGTGGCGGTGCCGCCGATCGTGCCTGCCCCCGGTGTGATCAACCGGCTTTCGGTCACAGCGTTCAACGAACTCTGGTACCGCAAGGCCCCACTCGTACGGCAGGGCGAGTTGCAGTCGATTCCGGCCTATTTCCATCCACTCGACCTGGTCGGCAACTGGAATCGCGTCTACGGGCGTCAGGGCTTCCTGCAATACCAGTTCGTCGTACCGTTCGGGGCTGAGGACGTGCTGCGTGCGGTGATCGAGCGGATATCGGCCGCCACTCTGCCGATCTTCCTCACGGTGCTCAAGCGATTTGGGGCCGGAAACCCTGGCCATCTCAGTTTCCCAATCGGAGGCTGGACGCTGGCCATCGATGTGCGTGCCGAACGTGCGGGCCTGTCCGCGCTGCTGAATGGGCTCGACACGCTGGTGCTAGACGCCGGTGGGCGCCACTACCTGGCCAAAGACTTCCAGACCAGCCCAGCGGCAGTGCGGCGCGGCTATCCGCGACTCGATGAATGGCTGGCGATCCGCGAACGCGTCGATCCGGCCGGTGTTTGGGCCAGCGATCTCAGCCGCCGTCTTGGGCTGACCCCCTTCCGAACGAACTGAACGGAATTATGCAGAACGCACTCAACGAACCCCAGACGATCGTGCTGCTGGGCGGCACCAGCGAGATCGGTCGGGCGATCGTCGACGAGCTGCTATCGGTCTCGACACAAACCCTGGTGTTGGCCTGCCGTCGACCCGACGAGGCGCAACCCGAAAGGTTCGCGGCCGACGGACTGCACGTCGCGGTCGAGTACTTCGATGCCGCCGCCACCGAGACCCACGACGGCTTCGTACGCAAGCTCGCCGCCGAACACGGCGACATCGATATCGCGATCGTGGCGTTCGGCGTACTCGGTGTCCAATCCCAGTTTGACGATGATCCTCACGCCGCCGCTCAGGCTGTACATGTCAACTACACAGGCGCGGTCAGCACCTCGCTGGCGATCGCAGCCCAAATGCGGCGGCAGGGCCACGGGCAGATCGCCGTGCTATCGAGCGTGGCCGGCGAACGGGCACGCGCCGGCAACTTTGTCTACGGCTCATCGAAAGCAGGCCTCGACGCATTCGCCCAGGGGCTCGGCGACTCGCTGGCGGGTTCTGGTGTCAAGGTCACGGTTATCCGCCCCGGCTTCGTGCACAGCCGCATGACCCGCGGACTGAAATCGGCGCCATTGGCGACCACGCCGCGTGTGGTCGGCGAACTGGCCGCGGCCGGAATCCGCAAGGGCAAGCACACCGTCTGGACGCCCGGCGTGTTGCGCTACGTCTTCATGGTGCTGCGGCACGTGCCGCGCCCGATCTTCCGCCGCCTCCCGCTCGGCTGAAGGCCTGGCGAAGTCATGGCAAAGCTCGGGCGATGCTCGGGCGCGGGTCAGTCCAAAGCATTCGGGTCGATCCCGCCGCCACCGATACCTGGGGCGCGACCGGCGACATCCTTCGGGTTCAGTCCGCCTCCACCTTCGCACCGCTGGAACAGCAGCACAAGATTGGTCTCGTAGCTGCCAATCAGACAGTGGTGATCAGCGACCGCCTGGTTGTGCTCGGGTGAGCCGAATTCGACGGAGGCGTTCGGCTCGGTCCAGCCACCCCACGTGTTGGTCAGCACGACGAAGTCGGCCGCCGCGATCTCGGCGTCCATGCCCGAATTCTCGGCGTCGGCAAGCCCAGGGTCCATCTCGATGAAATAGGTGCCAGGTTCGAGCTCGCTGAACAACCAGTACACATACGTGTCGGCGTACACAGTGCGGCTCAGATCACCGGGACCGACGAACAGGCTGTCACCCGGCTCGGCGAGCGCCTCGAGATCCGGCATCATCTGATCGATCGCACGCGCCACTGCCGGGTCGCCGACCCAGAAACGATGGTCACCTCGCTCGATCTCGAACGGCACGGGCAAATTGCCGGCTGACACTCGACTGTGCAGCAGGTATGTGCGGTATGTGTAGAAGGGGCATACCACGAACATCAACAATCCGACGGCGGCTGTGGCGAGCACCGCCGGTCGCCAGCTCGGCGCCCAGCGCCGCAGAACCTGGGCAATCACGACTACGAACAGCGACCAAGACACCAAGGCGACCCATGCCAAATGTGTTGAATCGGGCCGCTGGAGCGCCTGCGGCAGGATCCCGAGTCCGAACAGGGCGGCGATAGCCAAAGCATCGCTGGGCCCGCCGACAACAGACCCGGTCGAGCGGTGATGACGTACAGCCCACACGGCCACGCCGACCGTGATCGCGATCACAGACCAGAACCAGATGAAGAGCTGATGGCTGGCGGCAAGTGCCGGAAACCGCCACCACGGCGGCAAGCTCTCGGCGACCGCCTGTAGGGCCCCGTCGACCTGCCCCCAGCTCGGTGGTCGTGGCAGCTCGCGGCCGGGACGCAGACGGAAAACTGGATCGATCAGCATGCCCTCGATGGCGGCGACAGGACCAGCCCGCACGAGATGGATGAACATCGGCAGCAGACCGACCAGCAGACCGGCCGCGAATACTTTGAGGTCGGCGCGGCGGTGCCACAGCGCCCAGGCGAAGGCGACCGCAAGTGCGAGGGCGAGGTCAGGCCGGAATCCCAGTGCCAGACCGGCGAGCCCCCCAGCCACCCACCAGTTCGATGTGTTTTCGGTGGCCCGCCCTCGTACGGCGAAAACGAGCGACCACAACCCGAGCGCTACACCGCCGTGCCACGCCAGCGCCGCCAATCCGATCGGCGTCAGCACGAGAAACACCGAGACGATCGCCGCCCCCACCGCCGTGATGTAGCCATACGCCCGGGTGATCGTGTAGATCCCGAAGATGATTCCCAAATGTTGCAGCAACCCGAATGTTCGTTCGCTCTCGAGCGAGTCGCCGAACACGCGAAACCAGACGGCGAGGGCATCCAGCGATGCGGGGCCATACAGGTGCAAGAAGTCGACGTTCGGCACGCGGCCTTGCTGCACGAGCGTTGGGAACACCAGCATGAACCCCTCTTCCATAGAGGCACCGGTGCTTACGTACAAGCCTCGGAGAGGGAGGGCGATGACGGCCAGCACCGAGGAGATTGCCAGCATCGCCGGCCACTGGTCACGATGGATACGGCGTGGCAACGAACCACCGAGCACGAAGGCGCGCGGTTGTTCGGTCGACACGGCCGCAACGGTAGCCAGATTCCCCGCCCAGCAACGAGAATCTTGACCTTTCGTACGGGTGCAGTCGGCCCGCGTCGATGCCCGCCACGTAGCCTGCAGGGCGAGCCCGGCAGGGCACGTGAACATGGAACCAGCGACGACGGAAGGCCCCCAACTGATCTCACCACGTCGGCGCTCACTGTTGGCGGTCGCAGCGGCGGTGTTGCCATTGCTGGTGGCTGGGGTAAGGGCTGCGACGTCGTCGTGGGTGCCGATTGTCGACGACGCGTATTTCACGGCCCGATCGATTGACGTGGCGACGGCACATCAGCCGTTACTCGGTGCCTGGTCGTCGGGTTCGGTAGCGATCGCCCGACAGGTCAACAATCTTGGCCCGCTCCAACTCGACCTCATGGCACCGTTCACCAAGGTCGCGCCAATCGGGGGCACGGTCATCGGCGCGATCGCCGTACATCTTGCTTCGGTCGTTACGGTCGCCTGGCTGGTATCGCGGCTGGCTGACCATGCCGCAGTGTTACCGGCGATGGCGGCGATCTCGTTGTCGACCTGGATGCTCGTGGCGCTGCTTGCTTTGGGGCTAGCCGTACTTGTGGCTGTACATCGACGTCGCGATGTAGATCAGAATCGAGCCGGTGTGATCGATCAGAGCCATCTCTACCTCGGGCATCGCTTTGGATACACAATGGGCGTCGTGCTGCAGGACCGTGGTATCGAGTACCGCCTCGAGGGGTCGATGCAGGCGCGACGCTTCGGTGAGAGTCGCGTAGCCGATGGTTCGGAACCTGAGCGACCCGTGCTGTGGCACGGTGACGAGGCGCGCCAGCGGCCCGTTGTTCGGAACCTGTTCGCGTACGTGGCGGGGCGTGACCAGTCCGTCGTGCTGCTTGAAACGGACAAGCCCCGATGACCGACGAAGCAGCAACTTCCCCCTGCCCCGAGCACGATCTCGATTGGTATGTCCACGATCTGCTCGATCGAGGGATTCGACGTATCCACGTGTTTGGATGGCGTGATCTCGACGATCCCGACGCCGGCGGATCGGAGGCACACGCCAACGAGTTCATGAGCCGATGGGCCGAGCGCGGTCTCGAGGTGATGCACCGCACTTCGCACGCCACCGGTCTGCCCGCAATCGATCGGCGCAATGGGTATGAAGTGATCCGGCGTGGCAGTCGGTACTCGGTGTTTCCCCGCGCTGTCATCTCAGAGATAACACGCCAAATGGGGTCCGCCGACGCGATCGTCGAAATCTGGAACGGAGTGCCGTGGTTCTCGCCGGTGTGGTGCCGCCGCCCGAAGCTCACGATGCTGCATCACGTACATGGTCCGATGTGGGACCAGATTCTGCCGGGACCGTTGGCAGCATTCGGGCGCGCGCTCGAGACTCGGATTGCTCCGCCGTTCTACCGGAGGGGCCTGACCGTCACGCCTTCAGATGCAACTCGCGATGAACTGCTCGAGCTCGGATTCCGGCCTGATCGCGTCGTCGCCGTGCCGAACGGGGTCGACCCGGCGTTCTGCCCGGGGGGTGACAAGACTGCTAGTCCGTCGATCATCGCGGTCGGCCGTCTCGCCCCCGTCAAGCGATTTGATCTGGTTATCGATGCAGCCGTCGAGGCCCGCCGAACGTTCCCAGATCTGCGACTCTCAATCATCGGTGAGGGTCCACTGCGCGACGATCTGCAGCGCAGGATCGATGATGTCGGAGGCCGAAACTGGATCGAGATGCTCGGACGCCTAGATCATCTTGCCCTGGTCGACCACTACCGCCGAGCGTGGTTGGTGGTGAGTGGTTCGCTCGCTGAAGGTTGGGGGCTGAGCCTGACCGAAGGGGCGGCTTGCGGCACACCGGCGGTCGCCACCGACATCAACGGGCATCGCAGCAGCGTGGTTGCCGAACGGACCGGCAGGCTGGTGTCGGATGATCTGCTCGGATTGGCGATTGTCGACGTGCTCGCCGACGATCAGCTCCGCCGGACCTTCGCCGATGCTGCCTTGGCGAGGGCGCAAACACTCACGTGGGAGGCATCTGCGGTGGGCCTGACACGTTGCCTTCACGCCGAAGTAGTCCGGTGCTCTCGATCGGCCAGGTAACGTCGGGCCGCTGTGCGTAGCGTCATCGTGCTCCCAACCTATAACGAACGCGAAAACATCGTCGCGTTGCTCACTGCCGTGCGCGAAGTGAGCGCCTACATCGAGGTGCTGGTGGTCGACGACAACAGTCCCGACGGCACCGCTGAGCTGGCGCGTCAGGTCGGTCAAGAGCTGGGCGGCGTAAGCGTGTTCGACCGTGCGTCGAAGCAAGGTCTCGGTAGCGCTTACCGTGCCGGCTTTCGTCGTGTGCTCGACCAAGGATACGACATTGTGGTCTCGATGGACGCCGATCTCTCCCATGACCCGGTTGTGATCCCGCGCATGCTCGATTTGATCGAATCTGGAGCCGACGCGGTGATCGGGTCGAGGTATGTAACCGGTGGCGGCACCACCGACTGGCCGGTTCGTCGCCAGCTACTTTCGCGCTGGGGCAATGCCTACACCCGGTCGATTCTCGGACTCGCGACGCGAGATTGCACATCTGGATTTCGCGCCTATCGGGCAACCGCGCTGTCGGCGATCGATCCAGACTCGACCGGCGCCGAGGGATACGCATTCTTGACCGAACTCGTTCGACGCCTAACCCGCCAGGGGTACAACATCGCCGAGACACCGATCATTTTCCGCGACCGCACGCTCGGCGATTCGAAGATGTCTGGCCGGATCATCTTCGAATCGATGTTGTTGGTGACGCTTTGGGGGGTCGCTGACCGGTTGCGCCGCCTGCGTCGTTTCGGCCGGCACTAGCGCCGCATCAGTAAGGGTTTACAGTTGCCGCGCTAGTCCTGAGACACCTTCTGTTCAGTGGCGATTCGGCGTGCGATCCCGTCGAGAAACGCGCCGCTGGGCGCGATAAAGACCGCGACTGGCTCGCCCAGGTCGAGCATCTCGCCGAGGTCGTCGACGATGTCGTCCGGCAATCCCGGCACCAGCGATGCCCCAAGGATGTTTAGGTCGACGATCGGGATCAGGTCGTCTCGCCCGACCTCGATCAGTCGCTTGTCGACACGCGCCGCCAGATCCGTGAACCGCACGCGTTCTGCATCGGTGCGCCCGTCGTACGTGACGACCTCGACATAGCCCTCACCGTCCCGCGTCCGCCATTCGTCGATATATGACCCGCTCACGAGGTGTATCTCCGAGTCCCAATCTCCGGGCGCGAATACCCTTTTCGGTGTAGCTGGAACGCGCCACGTGGCATCGACGCCGACGTGATACCCGCGCCGCTCGAGTTCGCCCAACAACCCGAAACCCTGGGCGCCTGGAAACACCGATTCCTGCCAGAAGACGATATAGGTGCCCTGCTTTCCGGTCGCCGTTCCCTTGTGTTGCTCGAGAGCGGCGACAACGCTGGGTACGACCGCTCGAACCCCCTCGGCCCTGACGTGATCGGGCTCCTGGAGGCCGATCACTGAGGTGAGCGAAAACACCGTCACGGCGCACCCGACAGCGGCTGCGGAGAGTACGACAGTTCGTTCAGAGGGCAGGCCGGCACCACGTTCGGCTCGGTGTTCGCCGACGACGATCCAGATCGTCCAAACGATACCGAGGACGGCCAGCAGCACAGCGCTCGACATCCAGAGCGTAAGGTAAAACCAGACCTTACCGAAAATGCGCGAAATCGAAATCCAGCCGACGAATAGCATTGTCGCCGTTACTGCGTGAAGTGCGACCAGGTCTCGATGCCGACGCCGGATCGACCAGGCAGCTGCGATCCCCCAAACTGCGAGCACCGCCCCTCCCACCAGGCTAAAGCTGCCGGCCTGCGAGGCGCGCTGCAAAAAGGCCTGATCATCGGTCACCAGATTCTTGATCATTGCCGCCACATCAAAGTGCTGCGACACCAGCTGCAGCGCCGCACGAAGACCGATTGGCTGCTCGGGTTGATCGGTGGCAAAGTGCCGGATCAAACGCACGATGTTGCCTGGCTCGTCGCCTAATTGCTGCGCGATCGGTGGCAACCAGAGCACACCACCGATGGCGAGCATCGTCAGCATCGGTCGAGACGGACCGGCTGCATGTTGACTACGTGCGAGCAAGACCCTCCAGCCCAGCGAGCCGAGCACCAATGCATTCAGAGCGATCGCGCTCGGGAGGTATGGCACGTGGCTTTGGGCGGCGAGGTTGGTGGCGACCACGACGATGATCGCCATCCAGGGATCGCCGGCCAAGACGAACCAGGTGGCGACCAGAGCCAGCATCCACAACAGCACCCCGAAGTAGGGGTTCCAAGGATGGGTCAAGACATTCAGGCCGTAGCCGCGAACGGCGACCGCCGCCATGGCGGCGAACACCACCGCGCCGCGCAAGCCGTACCGGCGTTGGCCGAGGTACACGATGGTGGCCACGCAGGCGGTATTGATGGCGACACTGGCGAGTTGCATGCCCCACGGGGTCGAACCCGCGAGACGGTAGAAGGGCGCTACCAGATAGAAAATCCAGGGTCCTGGGTGGCTGCCCTGATCGGGAAAGTTGCCGATCCGGCCCGGTAGGCCGATCAACGGAGTGTCCGGACCTCCGACGTCTCGGACGCGGAACTCGGTCATCACCATGTCGAGAGTCGGCACCCAGTGGCGCCCGTACAACACGATCGCCGCAAGTATGAGCGGCGAGATGACGCTGATCGTGATCCACACAGCGGGGTGTCGTTTAAGCACCGCGATCACGGGGCCCGATCGTAATCGGCGTCGTCGGCGACCATCGCTCCGACCAGCACCGCGACCACGGCGAACATCCCGACGCCGTGCACCGAACCGAATGTGCTCGGCCAACCGCCGCTGGGAAACGGCGAGTTGCGCGATTCGGAGGCGACGACGAAGGCACCCAAGGCGATCACACAGGCGAGCGCCGTCAACTCTGTCAATCGCGCTTGCTTAGTGCGTAGGACAGCTGCGGCCGCGACCGCGCCCCAGAGTGCCCACGATGGGCCGATCAGCAGCGCACTTAACGCGACCCACAGACCGGCAGCGACGATGGATCGGGGTCGCGTCAGCGGCTTCGGAGACCAGGACCACATCGGCGCGGTGGTTGCGATCGGGTCGGGCGCCGGGCCGGTCGCAGCTTGCCGTCGGTCGCGAATCAGCAATACCACCGCCAGCAGAGCGGCCAACGCTGAGGCGAGCAGGGCAAGCGTCAGCCGACGTTGGGCCGTCCAACGAACCGTGACCATGCGTACGTCGGGCCCGATCCACCAGCCGTTGAACCCGCCATCGACAAGCACAGGGGCGCCAAGTGAGATTCCGTTCGATGTTGCCGCCCAGCCCTGGTTGTATCCCTCTCCAAACACCAACCAGCACCCGTCGGTACAGCCGCTTATCTGAATCTTTCGGTCGAACCTGCCACCGTCGACGACACTGGCGCTGACGGGCCGCGGCGCCTGACCGATCGCCGCAAGAGCATGATCATCGAGCACTAGGCCGTCGAACGTGAGAGGAAACTTGATGTCGGCTGGGCTGAGAAGATGAACACCCGCCTCGAGTCGGATCGACGGCACGCAAGGAGTGGCCGCCAATGGAGCACCATCGAGCAGGCCGCCTTCGTCGATGATCAGCGAGGCGCTGATCGGTGTGTCGTCAATTTCAGCGATGGCGATACAACCGAGTTGTTGGGGGGTCGTTCCCAGCGGCTCGACGGTCGGAACACCGGCAATCAAGATCTCGGAGATTGCAGCAGGCAGTTCGATGACGTCCCCGAAGCGCCGATCGATTGTGGTTGCCGGATCGATGTTCGTCAATTCGATCACAAGGGGTCCGGCTGGCAGCGGCGGCTGGATTGTCACCCGTGATAGCCCAGCCGAATCGGCGATGAGGTCGACGATCCGGCTCTCGCTGCCAGAACTCAACGTGATCGTGCTGATTCGGCTGAACTCACCGACAGGCTGGCTGAGCGAAATTTCGGTGATCGGCTCGGTGACCTCGGCGATCGTCAGTGTTGCGCCCTGCCCCTGACCGAATGCTGTGATCCAGGCCGTCTCGGGCACACCATCGAGTGCCGCAACTCCGGCGTGACGAATCGACCCGGTCAGCCGTGAGGAAGCCACCGCCGGCCACCCGAGTGCGGCGGCGAGTTCGCGATCGGAGGCGCGGGCATCAAGTCGGATCGTGGGAGCCAACTCGAACTGACGGGCGGTGGGCAATTCGAACTCGCGGATCAGTGTTGGTTCCGGATCGTCGCGCCAACGGTTCATCGGGTCGCTGCGCAACCGGTTGAACGTCAGTGCCAGGGGCGAATCGGCCTGGATGGCGCCCAACGCGTCGTGGGGCGGACGAATGATCTCGATCGCCGGGCCGAGCCCGCTGGTGATCTCGGCGAAGCCGACGCCAGAAAGGGCGGAAGCCGTGCCGGGGGTGCCGCCGGCAACCGCGTCGATAGTGACGTCGACCACGCGAGTCGACGGAGCGACGTCGATCGGCTGTCCGGGCGCAACCAGAGACCGCTCGTCGAGCTTGATGGCGTATGACGTACTGGCGTCGGCGCCCGACGATTTGCTAAAGGCCACTGTGACCTGAGCGATCCGTCTGGCGTCGAACTGGGTCGCCTGAAGCAGAAAGACCTGTTCGGTATCGGAGTCGAGGTACAACCGGAACATCTCGCCGACCGGATTTCCGTGCTCGCCGACGAGCCACGAGGTGTCGGGGTCGCCGTCGATCGCCATGAGCGGCCGGTGCTCGGGTAGGTAGGCAAATGGCTCGCCGTACGAACTCGCCGTAGCGCTGACTGGGCCACGTTGTTCAGCGACGGTTTGCGAGTCGGACGATGTGGTCTCGAACACGCGCAGGCGTTCATCCCCTGATGCCTTGGTCAGCAGATCGAGCCCGGCATCGCCGTACTCGGTGAACCCTGTCGTGTCTTGTGAGCTGCGCCAATGGCGCGCCCGCGAGCGGTTCGAGTCGGTCACGATCAGAGCCGCCGCGCGACCGATCGCATCCGTCATGCTTTCATGTTCGTCGGCTACCGAGGCGGTGTAGCGAACGGTCGAGTTGCCATCGATCAGGCCCGCCGCGGCAGCGTCTATCAGGCCGTCGCCGCTGCCGGACACGAGCACCATTCGTGGTGCTGCCCGAACGACCGCACCGGGTTCGTTGAGTTGAACGAGTTCGACGGGCGCGGTAGGCCGGCCGATGCGTGGATCGCCGACAGCCCGTTCGTCGGTATAGGGAACCTGCGCCCGGTTGAGCAATGGTTCACCGAACCGAACGGGCGCGGCGAAGCCGGCGGCGTTGACGACGAGGTCGCGTACGACCTCCGGCCGAGCGGTTCGGAATCGGTCGAAAGCGTGGTCATTGGTTAGCCAAACGGTGTCGACACCCAGCAGACGGGCAATCGGTGCGACCGCCGATGGGGCCAGCACACCTTGTTGGATACGGTCGTCGAGGGCGTACAGCAGATCCATCGCGGAGGCAGATCCGAGTGGCAGAAGATCGCGGGTTACAAGCGGCTTCTCGGTCAGACCGGGGAGCGGCTGATCTACGGTATACCCCCATCGGTAGGCCCCGAACTCGGCTCCGGGTAGCTGTAGTACGCGGCCTTCGGTGCCCGTCGCATCGAGTGCGCCAGCTGCCTCGATCCACGCTGACGGAGGGTTTTGGTCGCGCTCGAGCGCAGGGTCGACAAAGGCACCGGTCCACAGCGCGGGTAAGTTGGCGAGCGCCAACAACACGACAACGCTCGCCACGACATGGTTGGCCCGCACCGTATGGTTCATCCCGAGCTGCGGAAGCTTGAACGGACGAACCGAGTCGATCATCGCCGCGCCCGAGATCGCCAGGCCGAGCATCGAGAGCGGGATCGCACGCGTGCTGCTTCGCAGGGCTAGCGCCAACCCGCCGTCACCTCCGCCTGTCAGCAAACCCATCAACGGAGAACGGTCGTCGCTGGGATGCACCCCGACTGCGAGCACCACACCCGTTGCGATCAAAAGCGCGGCGAATCGCCGGTGCGCCCATCTCGTCCAGACCAATCCGCTCAGGCACACGATTGGAATCAGGTAGCTGACGAAGATCGCCAGGCTCGAGACCAGGTAGCGCAATGATTCGGTGGTCGTCGGCGCAAACGGATCGCGCAGGTAGAACAACCAGTACCCAAGCCCGCGCCACACCTCTGCCGACGTCGATGTGAATGACACATCCGCAACCGATTCGGAGTAGGGGAGTACGTCGGTTCCGTATCTCCCCTGGATCAGCAGCATCATGATCCACCACAGCGAGACGCCGAGCGACAACACAGCGACTCGCAGTGCGACAACTGTGACGGATCGCCAACTGGCGAGCCGTTGCCATGCGCTGTGAATCAGCCAGATCACCGGTGCCGGCACGATCATCACCAACGCGGTGGCGTTGACGGCCCCGACCGTGAGCACGATCAGAGCGATCACCGCCGGATCACCCCATGTGTTTCGGCGGGTTGCCCGAATCGTGAACGCAACGATCCACCCGAGGCCGGCCCAGGGCAGCAACATCACGGAGGTTCGTGACACATACGGCAAGACGTACAGCGAGGTCTGGTAAACCACTGCGGCCGCCAACGCGGCGGCAACCGATAGCCCGAGTAGACGAGCACACCAGCGCACCCCCAGCCCGGCGGCGACCATAACCGTTCCCAGCCAGAGTCGGTGGGCGACCCAGTCGGGCACACCGATCGCCTCGAAGAACCAGAACCACGGTCCGGCGGGCCACAGGTACGCGATGTGTTGATGCGGAATCCAACCGGCGAACTGGCGGGGGTCGAACGAGCCGGCCGCGTCGGCGAGCAAGCGACCTGGGTTGAGATAAAGATATAGCTTGCTGTCAGCAGGCATCCGGCCCGGCGAGGCGGTGAGCGCCGGAAGGTATGCGAGGGTGGCCAAAAAGGCGATAGCCCGAGCGAGGGATCTCAGCGGAGAGGACGCTTCGCTGCGGTTCATTCGGTGCCGATCTCCGTATCGATTGATCGCAGTCGGCATTTATGCTCACGCTCGCGGCGCTGATTCCGCCACGATCGCAGCTGGCTGCTCACGGAATCGCGCCGAATACGCCGTACAGGCCGGTCAAGGCCGCCAACCCTGCGCCGCATGCCGCCATTGTGGACGGCCACAACGTTTCGTCAGTATGGCTTCGGTGTTCGTACCAACGGGCGGCACCGATCAACAGCGGAAATGCGGCGAACAGGAACCGTGGACGCGCCGTGACTGTGGCCGGCAGCAGCATCAACGCGACGATCGCCCACGAATACATCGTCATGAACCATGGCAGCCGCGCTTTCCAGCCGAGCACGAGTAGCAGCACGGTGGCAACGAGGCTGACGGCAGTAATCATGTCGGTCGGCGAGGTAAGCGGGTAGACAACCGCTTCGAACGTGTTTTGAAGCGCCGTAAAGCCGAAGCTGGCACCCTCACCCCACGCCTCACGTTGAACCCGGAACCAGACACCCGTCTCGCCGGTGTGCTGGCCGAGCCACACCTGGAACGCGATGAATCCGATCGGCGCCAACAACACTGCCGAGAGCGAACTCCAGTCGCGATCGTCGCGGATCGCGAAGTAGGCAGCCACTGCGCAAGCGACCACGAGTGCCAGCCCATTGGGTCTGGTCGCAGTCGCCAGGGCAGCAAATACCCCGGCCGCCACCCACTCGTGATCCATCAACATCAAAAGGCAGGCCGCAGCGAGCGCGATCATCAGCGCCTCGCTATAGGCAAAAGACAACACGAAACTGCCGGGGAACAGGGCGACCAGCGTGGCCGTGCGGCGTCCGATGCTCTCGCCATAGAGTCGCTGGCCGATCAGCCCGATCAGCACGACGGCGATCAGTCCGAGGATGGTGTTCATCGTCAGTACGGCAACCGAGTCACCGCCGGGACATATCCGGTTGAACCATCGGCCGAGCATCGGGAACAGTGGAAAGAATGCAGCCCTGGCCTCGTCGACATGGTACGTGATATCTGGCGGGACGTTCTTTGGGTAACCGTTGCGGGCGATGTCGATGTACCACAGCCCGTCCCACGAGGTCAGCACGTCGACCATCGGCCGAATCGCGCTGCCAGCTCTTGCGGGGTCGACGATATTGGGGTCGGCTGTGGCCAGTGAGCGCTCGTCGGCGAGGTTGGTGTCGATCTTTAGTTCGGCGGCCACCACAGCGGCACCGGCGAGGACGCACAATCGCGATAGCACATAGACGGGGAGGGCGTGTCGCAGCATTGGCCACCAGGTCGTCGTACGGAGGTCATCCATACCGGCCGCCCTTCGCCAGCGGCAACATTCTCGTGGCGTGCTTGACGCCGCTCAATACACCCTGGCGAGCAGACCGCCGGTGGTGGCTGGCATACGTGTCCGTCGTTTCGGAGCGGTGGGCCACAAACCAGTCGTAGCTTTGAGCGAACATCTCGTCGGTCGACCACTTGGGTGCCCAACCGAGTTGCTGTTCGGAGTCGGTGGTGTCGAACCACATCGGCTCGGAGTACATCAACCAGTGATAGGGGGCAAAGGGTGTGAGTCCGAGGCGCGAGGTAACCTGCATTCCAGCCGCCGCCAGGGCGACCGGAACCCGTCGAACCCGAGCGCCGGTACCGGCGTGAGAACAGAGTTGGTCGAGTGCCTCGAGCATCGTGCCGAACCGGTCGGTGCCGATGTTGAAAATTCCTGGACGCTCATTGTCGCCGGCGAGGATGCAGGCGTCGGCGAGGTCTTCGGCGTGCACGAACTGGTAGCGGTTGGTGCCTTCGCCGAGCACGATCGGGTCGGCGCCGTCGGCGATCCAATCGAAAAGGATGCCGAAGATTCCCAATCGGCCGTGCCCGACGATGGTGCGCGGGCGCACGATCGTGACATCGAGTCCGTTGCGGGCGGCGTCGAGACACGCCCACTCGGCAGCCAACTTGGCGTGCCCGTACGCCTCTTCGGGCTTGGGTACCGTGCTTGTCAACACCGGGTTGGACTCGGGAACCCCGAACACCGCGCTCGATGAGGTGTGAACAACCTTGCCGACGCCCGCCGCCGCGCACTGGTCGAGCAACACTCGGGTGCCGTCGACATTCACGCTTCGCAGGAGGTAGTGATCCTTCGCAAGTGGCACCTGGGCGACGTTGTTGAAGACGATGTCGCATCCGCCGACCGCATTGGCGACCGCTCCGGCGTCACGGATGTCACCGGCGAGGAACTCGACCGCTTCGGGTCGGTCGGCAGCGTCGTTGAGGTCGAAGACGCGTACATGGTGGCCGCGTTGCACGAGCCGATCGACCAGTAGCGACCCGAAGTACCCGCTACCTCCGGTGACGAGACTTGTGGTCACAGTTCGAGGCCTTGGTCGATGCACCAGCGGATGCTACGCCGCATGCCTTCGTAGAGGTCGACTTGAGGTTGATAGCCGAGATCGCGCTGAGCGACGCTGATGTCGCATGCGATGTTCTTGTTCATTTCTCCGAGTACATGTATCTGTTGGTGGTAGCGGCCCGTGCGTTGGATCATCTTGTCGGCGAACTCGGCGGCTCGCGCCGCCATGTCAGGTATGCGGATCCGATTGGGCGACACTTCGAATCCTTCGTCGGCGAGGGCGCGCCCAACGGTTTCGACGATCTCACTGATCGTGTACGGGCGTTCGTCGGCGATCCACCACCCGAGTCCAGGTTTGGTGTGAGTCAGTTCTGCTCGGACCAGGCCCTGCACCAGGTTGTCGACGTACACCATCGACCTCGATTGGTGTCCACCGGCGAATACCGGAAAGCGGCCCATGCGAACCATCTTGAAGAAGGTCGTCTGACGAGGTGGTTGGTGCGGGCCATAGAACCAGGGTGGCCGCACCAACACGGCGTCGAGGCCGGCTTCGACCGCCTCGAATACAGCCAGTTCGGCCTGCATTTTGGAATCGCCGTAGCCGTAGTAGGGGTGATAGGGCTCGTCGTTGCGAAATCGGTCATTGGGATGTGAGTTGGTGCCAAACGGGCTGTTCGACGACACGTGCACAAATCGTCTAGCACCATGTTTGGCGGCCTCGGCGGCGATCGCCTTGGTGCCGTCGCGGTTGATGGTGAAGAAGTCGTTGACCTTGGTGGGGTGGATCACCCCTGCGGTGTGCAACACGTCGATATTGCCGGCGAGGCCGGCGAACAGACGACCGAGCGACTCGGGATCGAGTAGATCGCCGACGATTGGTTCGATCCTTGGGCTGTGGCCCGCCAGGCGGTCGGCCTCGATCCGGTTTCGGACCAGCGTGCGGATGGTGCCGCTTCGTTCCCACTCGCCGCCGGACTGGACGAGCGCGTGCGTCAAAGCCGTGCCGAGCCAGCCGGCGGCGCCAGTGATCACGGTCGCCTCTGGCATCGAGCGTTGGGTGTTCACGAGTGTTCCTCGATGAAGTGTCTGGCGTTGCGTAACGCCACGGCCATCACGGATGCCTGTGGGTTCACACCAGGGGCGTCTGGCAGCAGTGAGGCGTCGTTGACGTGAACATTGTCGGCTCCGAAAAGCCGACCGAAGCTGTCGGCCGCGGCCTTCGATCGATCTGAACCCATCGGAACGGTCGAGCACAGGTGGACCGTCATCACACTTGCCGCGTTGGCGCTGAACCCTGCGGTGAGCTGCGCCAGATCGGAGCGCGAGCGAACCGTCGGCGCTCCCTTGAACGAGGGATACACCTCACGCGCCCCAGCCTCGAGCATCACCAACGCCAGTCGGGCGAGGCCTTGGCCGAGTAGGTCGCGGTCGCGGCGCGTAAGGCGATAGGTGACGAGTGGGTCACGCAGGCCGGGAAGCGACGTGACTCGGCCGCGACCCTGGCTGGTGATGGCCGCGTAGTACACGGCAATGTTTGGCCAGGCCGTGACGGCATCACGCATCTCGGCCCAGTTATCGGTCAGCGCCAACGCAACGAGACCTGGATGGCTGGCCGACCCACCGAATGACAACTCGGGCGCGAATTCCTTGACCTGGTGGACGGAAACATCGTTGACGACATTGATCGCCTCGTTGAATCGGGCCGCAAGCTTGACAGTCGGATGCATCGCGAGCGCTTTGCCAACCAGCCCGCGAAATCCCGAGCGCTGCAACAGAGCGGGGGTGTGGATCGCACCGGCGCACACGATCACGTCGCCGAAGTCGATCGTGACTGGTTCGCCTGCGGGGCCGGTGAGCTCAGCGCGGAACGCCCGCTGTCGATCGATGATCAACCGATCGACCCTGTGCTCGCACAGCAGCCGAGCCCCGGCCCGGACGGCGCGCGGGAGATACGTGCGTGTCATGCTTTGGCGGCGGCCCGCGGCGGCATCGTTTCCGTTCGGATATGTCATCCATCGTGGGATTTCGTCGTGCCGCCAGCCCAACGCGGCGGCGCCGCGCCGCAGCAGTTCACTTGCGGGTGTCTGGCGGCCGGGCACCGTTTGAACCGACAACGCCTGCTCGACCTCGTCGCAAGCTGCGTAGAACTCGTCGTCGTCAAAGTCGTCGATCGCGTAGTTCTTGCGCCAGCGTTCGAGTGTCGCCTTCGACGGACGGCGGTACAGCCCGCTGTTGACCTCGGTGCCGCCGCCTGCGCAACATCCTTCGGTGTAGGCGATCGAGGGGCGTCCGAGGGCGACGGTCACGCCGCCCGATCGGTACTGGAGGTCCATCTGCTCGAGCGAGAAAGGCACGACCGAGTCTTGCTCGACCCAGCCGCCCTCCTCGACGATCAACACGTCGATTCCGGCCTCGGCCAGAGTCGCAGCAGTGGTGGCGCCGCCTGCGCCTGACCCGATCACCAGTACCTGGCAGTCGTGGTGAGCTCTCGGCTCGGTCAACTCGATCATGCTCGATCACCGGATCGCGTCACGGCGCCCGTCGGCGATGTCGCAGGCCACGTTTCCCAGACGAAGGTGAAACCCAGAGAGCGAACGATCCGTGCCAGTTCGCCGACAAACGGCAACGAGGTGCCCTGAAGAAACACGGTTGTTCGATCGTTTCCGAGCACTCGTTGGGACAGGCCAACCGCGATTGTCAGCGTTGCGATGCCGAGCTTGAGCGGCGAAGGCACAGTTTGGCAACGTCCACAGACGAATGAAACTGTTTCGGCGCGGCGGTCGTTGGGTAGATCGGGAAGCTCAAGCGCGAGTAGCCGATCGGAAAAGGCGCCGAATGGCCCCTTGATACTCAGTAAGCGAGTGGACACGATGCTGTGATGTTAGTGATCAGACGGGGGCGGGGAGATATGCCGCCTTTCGCTACTTCGTGTTGTTTTGCCCGGTCCGCTGTGGTCGTCGGCGTCTCACCACTTGGCCATCGGCAGAATCCGTTTTCGCGGACCGAAGCCGGGCGCCTTGCCTGCGGTGGCGACGATCGCCGACAGCACACGACCGCGCTGACCGCGATATGGCTCGAGCAGCTCGAGCATCCGCTGGTCGGTGGCGCGTGGTTCTTGTTCGAGCGCCCAGGCGACGATGTTGGCAAAGTGAAAGTCACCCACCGGCACCGCGTCCGGGTCGCCACACACCGGACCGAGCACGGAACCGACCGTCCAGGGGCCGATTCCACGAATTAGCGACAACTTCTCGGCCAGCACCGTTGGTCCAGATTTGGTCCAGGCCCACAGTTTGTCGGCGTGGCGAGCGACCTCGACCAGCGGATGGGCGCGCTTGGCCTCGATTCCGAGCGGGTGGAACCACCACGCCGGTCGACGGTGCAGACTGGCAGGGGATGGTGGCAACAGAAGGCCATCTGTCACCTCCGCTGGGCCCGGCGCTGCTTCGCCGAGCTCGTGACACAGCCGGGCCCATTGCCGGATCGCCTCTCCAGCGGTGATTCGCTGAGCGATAATCGTGGAGAGCAACTGATGGTAGGCATCGCCTGAGGCGCCGATCCGGGCAATCCGCGCCAGGCGAAGCGCACGTTCGACGGCCGGGTGTGCATCCGGAAACATCACTGGGCGATCGGTGTGTCCGGTGATCGACTCGACGCCTGCCAACAACCATCCCGCGCCCGTGCCCCACGCCTCAGCCTGCAAATCGCAGTCTTCGGGGCGCGCCGAATCTGCATTCCAGGTCAGCAGCAGCGTGCCGGGACCATCTGGCGTGTGCGTGGCTCGGAGAAAATCACCGTTCGAGAGCCGGGTGGTCGGATCGTCGTAACCGTTTCGGTACGGACTCAACGTGCGCCGCAGCGAGCGTGGAGCATCCACTTCGATCCAGTTCGGCACGGTTGCGGGCGATGCCACCGGTGCTATCCGCAACCGATCATGCAATCGAGACGGGTGTCACCAGCGGATGGTGACAGGCCACGAAATGACCATCGCCAATCGATCGCATCGTCGGTTCGGTTCTGCTGCAAATATCGTCGGCGTAAGGACACCGTGGGTGAAACCGGCAGCCCGACGGCGGATTCACGGGGGAGGGTGGCTCACCGGTGATCGTGGTTCCCGCAACGGCCAACTCGGGGTCAGGGATCGGAATCGACTCGACGAGCACATTTGTGTACGGATGTGCTGGACGGCCGTAGAGATCGTCGCTGGATGCGACCTCGCACAGCTTGCCGAGGTACATAACCGCCACGCGGTCACTGATGTTCTTGACGACGGCGAGGTCGTGTGCGATGAAGATCAGGGTCAACCCGTATTGCTGCTTGAGATCCTCGAGCAGATTGAGTACTTGCGCCTGCACACTGACGTCGAGTGCAGAGACGGGCTCATCGCAGATGATCAGGGTCGGATCGAGAACGAGCGCTCGGGCGATCGAAATCCGCTGGCATTGACCACCCGAGAACTGATGGGGGCGACTTTCGGCAGCTCGTTCGGGGTCGATTCCGACCTGTTCGAGTATCGAGTTGACGAGTTCGATCCGTTGGGCCTCTGAGCCGCGCTGCCAGATGTCGAGCGGATCCTTGACACTGTCGCGAACCTTGCGGCGCGGGTTGAGGCTTGAGATTGGGTCCTGAAAGATCATCTGGATCTTCGTACGGGCCTCTCGCAGATCGCTGTAGCTGAGCGAGGTTAGGTCGGTGCCTTCAAAACTGACGGTTCCGGAGGTCGGCGCCGTGATCTGCATGATCGCCCGGCCGGTGGTCGACTTACCACAGCCCGATTCGCCGACGATGCCCAGCGTCTCGCCGCGCAGCACATCGAAGCTGACCCCGGCGACGGCGCTGACGGTCGCGTGGCGTCCCATCGGAAACTCGACGACCAGGTCGTCGACGCGCAGAACGACGTCGCCGTCGCGGAGATGGGCAGTGCCGGTGCCTGCCATCAGGCTGAGCCCCCAACGCCAACGTTGGTCATGATCTCGACGTCGCGCTCTTCGAACTCGGGTGATCCGACGGGGTACCAGCAGGCGTAGAAATGTTCGCTGGAGGTGTCGCTGACGATAAGCGGAGGCTCGTGCTGGACACACTTTTCTCTGGCATAAGCGCAGCGCGGCGCGAAACGGCATCCTTTGGGCGGGTTGACGAGATCTGGCGGTCGGCCGGGGATCGTTAGCAGCCGTGTGTGGCTGGGGTCTTCGAGTTTGGGGATACTGCGCATCAATGACTTGGTGTACGGCATCTTCATGTTGGCGAACAGCTCGCGGGTCGGTGCCTTCTCGACCAGACGCCCGCCGTACATGACGGCAATCTCGTCGGTGTGCCCGGCGACGACGCCCAGATCGTGGGTGACGAGGATGACCGACATATTGCGGTCTTTGCGCTGTTCGCCGATCAGTTCGAGAATCTGGGCCTGCACCGTTACATCGAGTGCAGTGGTCGGCTCGTCGGCGAACAGCAGTGTCGGACCGCAAGCCAGGGCGATCGCGATCATGACCCGTTGACGCATGCCACCCGACAGTTCGTGAGGGAACTGACCGAGACGCTTTTCCGGTTCGGGGATTCGAACGTCACGCAACAGGCGCTCGGCCGTAGCGACGGCGTTGGTCTTGTCCATACCCAGGTGAATCTGAAGCGGCTCGATGATCTGTTTGCCGATCTTCATCAACGGATTGAGCGACACCATCGGATTCTGGAACACCATCGACATCTCGCTGCCCCACAAGTGACGCATCTGTCTGGCGTCGAGCCCGAGGATCTCCTGGCCGGCGAACCTGACCGAGCCCGAAAGCACAGCGGTGGAGGGCAGCAGGCCCATGATCGTGCGACTGAGAACGGTCTTGCCAGAACCCGATTCGCCCACGATCCCGAGCGCCTTGCCGCGTTCGAGGCTGAAGGTGACACCGTCGACGGCCCGGACGAGGCCTCGTTCGGTTCGGAAATGGGTCTTGACGTCGGCGATTTCGAGCAGCGTGCCTTCGCTGACGCGGCCTTCGGTCTGGAGACGCACGGTCACAGTGCGGTCTCCTTGACGTCGAAGTAGGCCCGTATCTTGTCGCCCGCGAAGTTGAGCGCCAATACGGTGAGGAACAGAATGAAGATTGGCGCCATCGAGATCCAGGGCGACTTCTCGAGGTCGCGCGAGCCGGCGCCGAGCAGGATCAGTTTGCCCCAGGTCTCCTCCTTCTGAACCGACAGCCCGAGGAAGGCGAGCCCACCTTCGGCCACGATCGCAACCGCCATGCCGAGCAGGGCGAGTGCACCCATCGGAATCACCACGTTGGGGAGCAGTTCACGGATGATGATGCGCGGATGCCTGGCGCCCAATGTGCGCGCTGCCACTACGAACTCGCGCTCGGCGTACTGAATTGTCGTCGCCCGGGCGAGTCGTCCGACGGGGGCGATCGCAAGAAAGCCCAGCGTCAGCGAGATCGTCATGAGCCCTCGGTCGAGCAGCGAGGTGATCAGGATCGCCAGCACCAACGCGGGGAAAGACAGCAGTACAACGAAAGCAAACGAGATGATGCGGTCCCACCAGCCGCGGAAGTAGCCGGAGAGGATGCCGAGTGTGCCTCCGATCACCATCCCGAAGGCGATCGCCACAAATCCGACCGTCAACGAAACGCGGGCACCAAAGATCGTGCGCGAGAACACGTCGCGGGCGTCTTGGTCGGAGCCAAACCAGAACTCGCTCGAAGGAGAGTAGGGCGGGCGTCCGAGGTCGCGGTTGACGAGATTGGCGTTTGGGTCTTTTAGCGGCAGCCAGGGCGCCAACACGGCTGCCAGCACGATGACGACGAGCCAGCAGACACACAGCCAGAATGCCCACCCCAGTCTGCGGGTGATCAGCTCGGCCTCGGGCGATGCATCGTCTTGGTTGGTGATCTCGTCGGCGACGAGTTCGATTTCACTCATCGGCGAACCCGCGGGTCGATCAGCGAGTACACCACGTCGACGACGACGTTGACCAGGACAAATGCGGTGGCGATGATCATCACGATCGCCAACACGATCGGGAAGTCCTCGGTGGCCACCGCCTCGACGACGGCCGAGCCGAGGCCTGGCACTCGAAAGATTGTTTCGGCGATCAGCGAACCGCCGATCAGAGCGCCGGTATTGATGCCGAACACGGTTACGAACGAGAACAACGACGGGCGTAGAGCATGCCTGAAGAGGACATTGCGCCGCGACACGCCCTTGCTGCGCGCCATCAGGATGAAATCTTCCTGAAGGGTGGTGATCAGATCGGTGCGAAGCAGACGTTGGTACACAGCGGCGGCCGGAAGTGCGATCGTGAGCGCCGGCAGGAACATCTGCCAGACCTGTGAAAGCAACGGGTCGGAGGCGTTGAAGGTCTGTGGGAACCAGCTGAGTTTGATCGCGAAGACATACTTCAGGATCACCCCGAGGGCAAAGTTCGGAAGCGCAATGATCAGGAATGTCGAGAAGGTCGAAAGCTTGTCGACGATGTTGTTTGCCTTCGAGGCTGACCACAACGACCACGGAATCGCGATCGCCGTAGCCAGGATCTGGGCCATCACCAGCAACATCACCGAGCGCGGTAAACGCTCTTTGATCAGATCGGTGACAGGTGGTTCACCGGTCTTGCTGAATTGCGGCCCCATATCGCCGGTAACGAAATCGGCGAGCCACCGCGCATATCGTTCGGGTAGCGGCTTATCGAGATGAAACTCCTGTTCGGCCTGAGCGACCTTGAACAACTGCTCGGGCTCTGGCCCATTGACCACCGAATCGCCTGGACTGACGGTGTCTGCGATCGACACCAGCCCACCCTCGACGGTTACCGAGTCGAGGGGAGCAATGGTGTCGGTGCGGAGTGGCAATTCGTCGTCGGTCGAGACCAACAACGCTTGTCCTGAGGCCAACTCGTCGGCCTCGTCGAGCACCACAAGACCGGCCGTCGGATTGCCCTTGCTGGCCTGATACGCATATCCATCGGTTTGGGCCGTGCCACGCACGTCTTTGGTCCGCGCCACAGGGCCAAGGATGTTGAACAACGGGTCTCCGAGCACGTTCATCGCACCGAACGTGAGAGCGCTGACGGAGAGCAACAGCAGCACCGACATTCCAATCCGCTGCAACCAGTAGTTCATCGAATCTCGGTTCGGTGACTTGACGGGTGGTCAGGGATCATGTGACTCAGTCGATCCACACCGAGCTGAACCAGGTGCGGCCATTGGTGGCGCACTCGAGCAAGGTTCCGTCGGGCGCCGTGCGCTCACACACGCCGTGTACCTCTTCAGCGAACGCGTTGGTCCACAACGTGTGGTTGAAGAGGATGTAGAGGTAGTCGTCGTGGATCCTCTGGACGAGTTCCTGGAGCAGCGGCGCGCGGTCGGCGTTGTCGGGCTCCGCCATCGTGGCGAGGATCAGGGCGTCACGCTGCTCGTCGCAGAAGCGGGGCCAGTTCAACGAGATGCCACCGATCGTGCGGCACATCAACCAAACGTTGTCGCCGGTTGGGTTTGCAGCACCGAACTGGCGCCACGTGTTGACGTTGTACTGACCGAACGCGGTCTGCTGTACGTGCTCGTCCTCGAGTAGCTCGTTAAATGTCACGTTGAACGCAACACTCCAGCCTTCGTCGAGCAGGTCGGCGATCCTGGTTTGAACGACCGCCGGGCCTGACCACTGCAACTCGATATTGATCTTGCCATCGGTGCACGTTGGCGTGCCCAGCACGGTGTTCTCGTCGGTGCCACGCTCGGCGCAGTACTCGGCGGCCAACACGACTGCGGCGTCCGGATCGTCGTGTTCTTGCACGACGTCGGGGTTGTAGAACGGGCTCTCAGGAATGAACATCTGATTGGCGGGACGGTTGACTCCGAGCGCGATCAGATCGTTGTACAGGTCGACCGGGGTGGCCAGGGTGAGGGCCTTGCGAGCGCGGATGTCGTCAAACGGCGGCACTGATGAGTTGATCATCGCGAACGACTCCTCGCCAGCGTCGTTCTCCACTCTCTGGATCGACTCGTCGTCACGCAGGTCGAGCGTCGAAGCCTGGTTGGTGGTGTGGAGGGCGTTGATCTCTCCGCCGAACATCAGGTCGTTGCGGGCGTCGGGATCGGGGACCGGGAAAAACTCGACAGCGTCGAGATAGACATCACCGTTCCACCAGTTGTCGTTGCGCACGAACCGGGTGACGGAGTCTTCGCTGCGACTGTCGAATACGAATGGACCGGTGCCGATGGGCGCCTGGTTGAGTGCGCCGTCCGCTGCCGCGGCCTCGAGCCAGGTCGGCGATGCGACCATACCGAGTTGGCCGGTCATCGCCGCACTGGGAAACTGGGCGTCGGGTTCGAGCAGGTTGAAGATCACCGTCAGGTCATCGACGATGGTGACTGCACCCTCGTCGGGGAAGAACGGCTTGACCGCCAGCCCGACCAGCGGGTGGGCACGCTGGGACTCGAAGTTGACGGTGATCGCCTCAGCGTTGAGAGGTGTGCCGTCGTGAAACGTGATGTTCGGGCGAAGCTTCATGGTCCACGACCTGAAGTCGTCGCTGGGCGTAAACGATTCCGCCAGGTAGGGGACCCAGCCGCCGCCGGGTGTGAGGGCGGCGAGCGTGTCGAACACTGCATTGCCAATCATCAGACCATTGACCGACAGCGCCGACGCGGTTGGGTTGATGCCGTTGGTTTCCGCGGTGAGTCCGTATCGCAGGGTGCCGCCAGCGACTGGTTCGAGGTTCTCTTCTGGTGGGAGTGTCTCTTCGACCGGGCTGCCGTCGGAGGTGTCGTCGTCGACGATGCTCGAGGCCGGTGCAGCGTCGTCGGGTGCAGCGTCGTCGGGTGCAGCGTCGTCGGCCGGAGCGGTATCGCCAGTGGAATCTTCGGTAACGACCTGATCGTCGGGGGCGGCATCGTCGCCGCCGCCTCCGCACGAGGCCGCAAGCAACGCTGCTGCGAGCGGCAGTGCGAACACTCGCAAGCTGCGTTGATTCGTGGATCGACGAATTGCGGTCATATCTGGTGCCCCCCTGATGACGTGGTGCGAGTCCGAACCCGCCCTGGTGTGACGCATGTTACAGGTTCACCCGGTTTTCTAAGCATCAGCGGACGGCCTGCCAGGGAGATCGCATCGAGTTCGATGTACGGTCCCCTCATGGCTGACGACGTTGTAAAGAGGTGCCGTGCCGACGACCATATCGACCTTCATGATCGCGACCCCGGCGACAAGCTGGGATGGGACAAGCAGTGGGCGCAGGCTGCCTTCGCCGAGGAGATGGCAGTCGTTTCCGACTTGCAACGCAAGTTCTTCGCCGCCGAGAACACCGCACTATTGGTGGTGTTGCAGGCGATGGATGCGGGCGGCAAGGACGGCACGATCCGCTCCGTGCTGAATGGTGTCAACCCAGCGGGTGTCGACGTCAACTCATTTGGCGTTCCTTCCGACGAGGAGCGAGCCCACGACTATCTGTGGCGCGTGCACGCCCACGCCCCGGCCATGGGCCAGATTGGAATCTTCAATCGCAGCCACTACGAGGACGTACTGGTGGTGCGAGTAAAGGGTTTCGCCCCCGAGTCGGTGTGGTCCAAACGCTACGACCACATCAAGCACTTTGAGAAGATGCTGGCCGACGAGGGCACCCATGTCGTGAAGATCTTCCTCAACGTCTCTAAGGAAAAGCAGCGCGAGCGACTACAGGACCGCGTCGATGACCCGGACGAAAGGTGGAAATTCCGGTTGGGCGACCTCGACGATCGCAAGCTTTGGGACGATTACCAGGCTGCATTTCGCGATGCAATCCGCAAGACGACTACCCCGGATGCCCCTTGGTACATCGTGCCGGCTGACCGTAAATGGGTTCGCAATCTGGTGGTCGCCAAAATTCTTAGGCATCACCTCGAGCAAATCGATCCCCAATATCCTCCCGCTGACGAGGGTTTCGAAGGCCTGATCGTCGAGTAACCGGTCAGAATCGGCCTCTTTCTCCAAGCCCGCGATCGACCCGGTAGCGTGCATTGACATGTCGCAAGAGCGTGAGATCTTGACCTGGGAAAAGTTCGGTGTCGCATCGCGCGAACTGGCACAGATGGTCGCCGATGACCGCTATGAACCCGACATGATCTTGTCGATCGCGCGTGGAGGGCTGCTTATCGGCGGTGCGATGGGGTACGCGATGTCGGTCAAGAACACGTACACGATGAACGTCGAGTTCTATACCGGTGTCGACGAACGACTCGAGGTACCTCGCATCCTGCCGCCGGCCCCCGACTTTGTCGATCTGCACAACGCCAAGATCCTGATCGTCGACGACGTCGCCGACACGGGTAACACGCTCAAATCCGTCGGCGAGTTTTGCGGCGGCAAGGTGGGCGAGGTTCGTACAGCGGTCATCTACGAGAAGTCACACTCGGTCGTCAAGTGCGATTACGTGTGGAAGCGCACCGATCAGTGGATCAATTTCCCGTGGAGCGACAAGCCCCCGGTCGTTCAGCGCGAGTGGAATGTGGCCGACGCCTGATCGGTCTCGACACGATCTCACTGGCCGGCCGACGCCAGCTGATCGCGAAGCCGCTTGGGTGGCACCATTCCGACTAGATGGCCGTCCTGCCAAACGGTCACGACGGGACGCCGAGGGTTGAGGCGGGACAACACGGCAGAAAGTTCTTCGTCGGGGTCGGCCTGCGCCATCCCCTCGAAGGGCACCATCAGCTGTGTGAGCATCACCCACGGCCGTTGCTCTGCCGGGATCGCCCACAACTCGTCTTCGAGCACGAGTCCGAGCGGCGTTCCCGATTCGTCGGTCACGGCGACACCGCCGGCCGAACCGAGTCGCCGTCGTTGCCACAGCATCGAATCGGCGTCCATATCGGCGCCTGCCTCGGCGACGCCGAACCAGGTGAGGTCGCGAACCTTGACTCCGGCCAGTCTGGCGCCGATTCGGGCGGCCGAGATCTCGACCTGGGCGTTGATCATGATGAAGAAGCCCATCACCATCAGCCAGACGCCGCTCTGGGCCCTCAGGATCAGTGCAAAACCAACTCCGGCGATCAGCCAACCGAGCACGATGCCAGCGCGGCCGGCCTCGTGCGCGGCCCGATGACGGTCGCCATGGACACCCCAACGAATTGCTTTTAGAATCCGGCCGCCGTCGAGCGGGGCGCCGGGGAGCAGGTTGAACACGGCCAGCAAGATGTTGATGATGCCAAGCCATCCGAGCAGGCCCACGAACGCGTTGTCGCTGGCATTGGCCCCGAGCGCCCACCAACCACCAATCCCGAGCACACCCAACATGACGCTGGCGGCCGGACCGGCGACGGCGATCCAACCCTCGGCCTTGGCGGTTGGTGATTCTCGGCTGAGGCGAGCGATCCCGCCGAGGGCCCATAGCTGAATCGACTCGGTGCCGACCTCGAACCGGCGGGCGGTGAGGGCGTGCGCAAACTCGTGCACCAGGATCGATGCGAGAAAACTGACGACGCCGGCCGCCCCTGCCAGCCAACCGATCGCGTTGGCGAGGCTGGCACCGAGCAGCATGCCGATCAACGCCACACTCCAATGCATCTTGACGGTGATTCCGAATAGCCTGCCGAGCTTCAACGTACCGGTCTGCATGATGACGGTGTGTCCTTTGGGCATCGCCGTGGAGCGTTGCCGACGGTTGCAACAACCTGGTCTGATCGGTGGGTATTCCTACCGGCCGCCAGGTGGATAACGTCGATGCGTGGAACAACGACCCGACAATGGATCCTACGACGACTTGCGGGTCGACGCTCGACGACTGATCGGGCGCCTCGAGGCGCTTGGTGAGATCGGCGCGATCGAGGGGCCAAACGGTGAGCGCGGGTGTGCCCGGCTTGCCTTGACCGACGCCGACCGCGAAGGACGCGATTTGGTCGTCACGTGGATGCGCGATCTAGGACTGGTAGTTGAGATCGACCAGATCGGCAACGTGTTCGCCACTCGGCCGGGAACCGACTTGTCGCTCGCACCCGTGATGACAGGTTCACACATCGACACGGTGCGCACGGGCGGCAGGTTTGACGGCAATCTCGGCGTGCTGGCGGGCATCGAAGTAATCGAGACCCTGATCAGCAATGACGTTGCAACGCTTCGCGGACTAACGGTCGCCTTTTTCACCGACGAGGAAGGTGCCAGGTTCCCCCCCGACATGATGGGCAGCCTGGTCTATGTGGGTGGGTTGGCGGTCGAATCTGCGCTGGACGTTCGGGCCGTCGACGACGATGCCCGCCTCGGCGACGAGTTGATGCGAATTGGATACGCCGGGCCGCGCCCTGTACCGGCGGCGATGTTCCCGCACTCATATTTCGAGCTACATATCGAACAGGGTCCGATTCTCGAAGATCTCGGTGTCACGATTGGCGTCGTCGAAGGAGTGCAGGGCATTTCGTGGACCGAGCTCACGATCACCGGCCAGTCGGCACACGCCGGCACGACCCCGATGCGACTGCGTCACGATCCGCTGTACGTTGCTGCTCGGGTCACAACAGCCGTACGGGACATCGCTGCCGAGTTGGGCGGCGACCAGGTGGCCACCGTTGGCCGCACCGATGTGCACCCGAACCTGGTCAATGTCGTGCCATCCTCGGTGACGATGACGATCGATCTCCGCAACACCGACGAACATGTGTTACGCCGGGCCGAAGGTCAGTTCGAGGCCATCGTCGCTGAGTTGGCTGAAGCCGAAGGAGTAACGATCGAACGCCGCACTCTGGCCCGCTTCGAGCCGGTCGAGTTTGATCCGCAAATGGTCGATCTGGTCGAAGCGACAGCGCGGCGGCTGGGGCACAGCACCAACAGGATGCCCAGTGGTGCCGGCCACGATGCTCAGATGCTGGGCAGGGTGTGCCCGACGTCGATGATTTTCACGCCGAGCGTCAACGGCCTCAGCCACAACATCGCCGAGTTCACCGAGGCCGCCGACATCGAGGCGGGCGCCAACGTTCTGCTGCAAGTGCTGCTCGATCGGGCCTTGACGCGCTGACGGGCCAGAAGACAGGTGCCGGGCCGACCCTGTCTTCTAACATACGGTGGTGCAGAGCAAGTCGAGTCCGGGCACCCGCGATCATCGAGTTGTGTGCGGCAAGCCGAACATCGTTCGGCGCCGATGGAAGTGACGATCACGATCTCCGATCCCGACGATCCTCGGGTCGCCGACTACCGGCAGCTCAACGATCAGGCCGCCCGGCGAGCGATCGAGGGCGACGAGTACTTCCTAGCCGAAGGGTGGATCACGATCGAGCGCGTGATCGATTCGGGCCACGAATTCAGGTCGGTGTTGTTGTCGCCCTCTCGGGTCAATCGTTTCCTGCCGTACCTTGCGGTGCCGCAACTGCTGGGTGTCCCGGTGTTGGTGGCTGAAGCGGAGGTGATGAGCCGGATAGTCGGGTTCGACCTCCCGCGTGGGGTGCTCGTATCGGCGTTTCGTCAGCCACTCACGACCGTACAAAGTCTAGCGAAATCATCGAGGCGGCTGATCGTGCTCGAGGCGCTGAACGACAACGAGAACGTCGGCGCTATCGCGCGCGCAGCGAGGGCGTTCGGTATCGATGGAATCATCCTGAGTCCGACCTGCACCGATCCGTATTATCGACGCACGGTGCGTGTCAGCATGGGCGAGATCCTGCACATGCGGGTTGCCCGTGCGACGCCTGGGGAGTGGCCTGCAGTGCTCGAGATATTGCACGCTGCAGGCTTCGAGTCGTGGGCGATGACACCTGCGGCCGATGCCGACGATCTCTGGAGCGTAACGGTGCCAGAACGGCTGGCGATCATGCTGGGCGCCGAGGGGCCCGGGCTGACCGATTTGGCGTTGTCTGTCGCGACCCGGCGTATCCGGATCCCGATCAGCCGCGATGTGGACTCGCTAAACGTCGGTCACGCGGCGGCGATCACCTTCGCCGCCATCGCTCGCCCATAGCGCGATGGGTGCTACTCGGCCGGGCGGCCGAGTGTCTCTGCGAGCGGGATCGTGTTGATGTCGGTGCTGCCATCGACGATGTAGTTGCCGGCGATAATGGTCTGGAGCTCCCCGGCCTGGTCGAAGCGCACACCGGCAGGGTCGAGTCCGTCGACCACTCTGCGAACCTGGTCTTTGAACTGTCTGCGCACCATCGACACACCACGGTCGCTCGAACACAGGTGCTCCTGCGTGTGGAGCGTGATCGGACCCTGACCTGTTTGGGTTTCGTAGTCGCCGGGGTACAGCTGGTGCTCGTCGTCGGTGAGGTCGAACCAGCTCTTGCCGCCGCCGTAGACGGGCAGCCCCTGTGGAGGGCGATCCTTGGGTTTGCGCACCATCGCGTACACCCGCGTGTTGGTGTCGTCGATCGGTAGCGCCCACGACAGATTGTTAGTCTTGCCCAGCACCGACAGCGTCGGCGTCGGGATCACCCGCATCGTCGGTAGGCGGGTCTCGGTGACACGGTGCAGGGTCGTGCCATCGGGCAAGTCGCGATCCTGTGTCGCTGTCACGCCGAGTTCGCTGCGCTGCCAGTCGATGCGCGGCCAGATCTCGAGCTTCGGGTCGAACTGGGGGCCGCTGATGGCGTTGTGGAGAATGAACACGTGGTACGGATCCATCGCGTTCTCGTGGGTCTGAAACCAGTTGCACTCGGCTTGGGTTGGTCCGCCGAAAGCAAAGTGGTCGATGATCACGATCTCCTCGGTGTCGGGATCGAGACCCTCGAAGATGTCGTATCGCGGAAATACGGGTTGCTTGTCGGCCGGCCCGAGGTAAGCGAAGACCAGGCCGTTGTACTCGACGACGGGGTACCACGGTTGGCGGTAAGACTCGCGGTTGCGACCGCGACCAGGCTCGCACGGCTGATCAAGGCAGCGTCCGTCCTCGGCGAACAGCCATCCGTGGTACGGGCACCTGATGCCCTGGTCTTCGACCTTGCCGAAGTACAGCGTGGTGCCGCGGTGGCAGCACTTCGGCAACATCAGGCCGGGCGCACCCTGCAGATTGCGGTACAGCACGAGGTCTTCGCCGAGTGCGCGCACATTGCGGGGCCGTGAGGTCGCCTCTTCCGAGCGAGCGACCGGATGCCAGTATCTGCGCAGCAACTCGCCCGCCGGCGTACCCGCCCCGACCTCGGTCAGCTCGGGATCCGAGCTGCCAGGCTGATGCCCGTACGCTCGCCCGCCGTCATTCGCCGTGCTCACCATCTTTGTGGTTTGCCAAACCCGGTTGGCGGCGGATGAGTCAGCGCCGAATCGGATTTCTTCTCAGCCCAGCCGGGTACCCAGCGGTCTGCGTCGACGACCGGCACGTGGTGCGAGGCGAGGGCGCCATCGCTGAACCTGTGGAGTGCCACGGCCGCGGGTTCGTTCGTGTACCGGGGCTGACCGTCACGGAAGTCAAGCACCAACTGCGCTGCGGTGCTCGACCATGAACTTGCCACCGTGCCTGCGAACCGGCGATGCATCGAGCGATGGAGATGGCCACAGATGATCGCCTCGACGTGACCATATCGACGCACCACGTCAGCCTCCAGTTGGGCGCCCGTAAATCCGCAGTCGCGATCCATCCATGGGATCCCCGATGGGAAAGGAGGGTGATGCTGCACGATCACGGTGGGGCGGTCGGGGTCGGCAGCAAGCTGGTGGTCGAGCCAGGCCATCTGGTCGGCCGTGACCTGTCCGTCAGGGCGACCAGGGATTGTGGTGTCGAGGCAGATCAACCTGAGTTCGTAGTCGTCCACGACGAAATCGATCCGATCGTCGGGGTCGCCCACCGGCAGTCGCGGGAAGCATCTGCGGATCTCGCTGCGGTCGTCGTGATTACCGGGGATCGGCAACAGCGGTGCGGCGATGGCGTCGAGTATCGCGGTGAGATTGTCGTACTGCGCCGATGAGCCGTCGTTGACGAGGTCTCCCGTTGCCAGCACCAGGTCGGGTTGCGGGTCGAGAGCATTGATCAGTGCGATCGCCCGGCGTAGGCCGACAGCGGGGTCGACTCGGTCGGCCATCAGGCCGCCAGGTTCGACAATGTGGCAGTCGGTAATCTGAGCGATCAGCATCGCTCGGGAGACTAGCGGCCAGGTCATCGCGGGTGGGCGAGAGCGGATACCCGTCTCGGTTCTCGACACGCGTCGGCGATCGCCGAGGCGTTTCGTGGGCGCCGGATGACATAAGTTTCGGCCGATGGTGATTGAGTTCTTGACGTTCACTGTGCCGGTCGACGAACTCGAGCTGTGGCTCGAGATCGAAAGACAACATTGGACCCGTTTTCTCGAGCGGCAGACCGGGTTTGTGCGCAAGGAGATGTGGCGGTCGCAGGATGATCCGCAGGTGGTGCACGCCGTGATCTGGTGGGCCTCGACGGCAGATTGGAAGTCGATCTCGCAGACCGAGCTGGATCAAATCGTCGCCGAAATGGGAGTGCACGAGCGCACAGCAAGTTGTGTGGCCTTCGACGTGGTGCGCCAGAGCTAAGCGGTTGGCGGGTCACAAATTGTGTGCCAAAGCGGCCCGGAACAGCCGCACCCCTCGATCGAGGCGCGCTCAGCGTCGCCCGGCGAACGAACACACTCCACGCCTGACGTCCTGAAGGCCGCTCGGCACATGCGTTGAGGGCCCAGGTTTCCTACAGTGCCACCATGCGTACTGGGATTTTCTTGTTCGGTGGTGTCGAGATGCCGGATGCCGGCGCCGGCCCGCCCGCTCCGAGCGAGCGTCGATACGACAAGCACGAGATGTGGCGGGCAACCGAACAGATCCTCGACATGGGCGTGCTTGCCGACAAGCTGGGATTCGATTCGTTCTGGCTGACCGAGCACCACTTCCAGTTCGAGGGCTACGAGGTGATCCCGAATGGCCTATTGATCGGCTCGATCCTGGCCGAACGTACCCAACAAATCCGGATCGGCATGGCGTTCAATATCGTGCCGCAATGGCATCCGCTCAAGCTGGCCGAAGACTTCGCCACGCTGCACAACATCTCGGGCGGTCGCGGCATTCTGGGTGTCGGTCGCGGCACAGTGCCACGCGAGGCCGAACCATTGGGCACCAAAATCGGCAGCTTTGACAACCCTGATCAAATCGCCGCCGACGAACTCAATCGCAAGATGTTCGACGAGGCAATGGAGGTGATCAAGCTCTCGCTCGACAACGAATCGTTCTCGTATCACGGCGACATCTACGACTTTCCACCACCTGGCATTCCGGATCGCGGTGGTTTCGTCGAGGCGCTCACGCTGGTACCTCAGCCGTTGTATCCGTACGAGACCTGGCAGGCGATCACATCACCGCCATCGCTCGAGCAAGTCCCCCGGGCCGGCTGGGGTGGCGTGTTCTGGAACAGTCACCACTCGTTCATCAAGATCCGCTGGAAGCGCTTCGCCGAGGTGTACGAGCAGACCCATGGACGTGCGTTGGAACGCGGCGAAAAACGGATGCTGGTGCTGAACACGTGCATCGAGGACACCCGCCGGCAAGCGATCGATTCGGTGCGAAACGGCCACGACGAGTTTTGGAAGTTCCTCGGACCGTACGGGTGGAGCAAGGGTTACATGGGTGACGACGGCATGCCGGCGGCCCCCGGGTTGATCCCGACCCTTGACGACTCGATCGAACGTCAGCGCACGTGGGTGGTTGGCTCACCCGATGAGGTGGCCGAGACGATCGCCTGGTACCGCGACGAACTCGGGCTCGAAAACCTGATGATCTTCCCTGCGATGCCCGGCGACCCGTACAGCAAGGTCGAGACCCAGCTCCACCGACTGTCAGAAGAGGTGCTTCCGCAGATCGGCTGACCTGTACGCGATAGGGCTTTAGCGGCCGAAGTCGAAGGTGGCGATCTCTGACATCTGGGCGCCGAGGTGGGCGACATTGGCCTCGAACAACTGCTTTCCGAGGTCGGTATTGGCACCTGTCGGGTCGCCGATGTAGCCGGCTGCATCGAAATCATTCGAAAGCCAGCCGAACATCACCGGCCCGCCGAACTTCACGAACTGATTGTCGGCGAGCGCTTCTGGCACCTTGCGCTCGGCCTTCGAGAGGTCGACCAAGTCCGGGCGCAGATGCATGAACACCGAGGTCTCGTTCAATCCACCATGAATCCCCATGCCCAGTTCACTCGCGTTGGAGACCCCGCCATAAGCGGGCGGAACCGAGGGATGTACGAGAAACGTCTTGAGACCGAACTCGAGCCGCAGCTCGCGCAGAGCGGTATTGAGCAATGTCGTGTTGCCACCATGTCCGTTGAGCAGTACCAGGCGTTCGGCGCCGGTGCTAGCGACAGCGCGCCCCAGGTCTCGCAGAATCGACATCATCGTGGCGGCCGAGAACCAGAGCGTGCCGGGCGACCACGCATGCTCGTTCGACTTACTGATCGACAATGTTGGCAGCAGCCACACGTCGAGTTCTTCCCCGACCGATTCGACTACTGCTGTTGCCGTCTCGTGGGCGATGATGTGATCGACGGCGAGCGGCAGGTGTGGCCCGTGTTGCTCGACCGCCCCGATCGGAAGCAGCAATGTCGACGATCCACAGATCCGATCTAGAATTTCTGGTCCGGTCAGTTCCTCGTAGCGACGATTCATGCGCAAGAGGTTAGTGACACCTACGCTGCGTGACGATGCGCACTGTGATTACAAATGCTCGCCTGACCGATGGTCGGGTCGTCGACATCGCCGTCGAGGGCGGCCGCATACAGGCAGTCACCCCCGCCGCCGACCTTCGACTTGAACAGCTGAATGGGACCGATGTCGTCGATGTCGGGGGATGGCTGTTGCTGCCACCAATGGCCGAACCTCACGCCCATCTAGATAAGGCGCTCACGGCCGAGCAGGTTCCCAACCCGGGCGGCGATCTGTTTGGGGCGATCGAAGCCTGGAAGGCGGCGGCCGATGCCGGCGTTTTCACGCACGACGACATGGTGAGCAGAATCCGGACCGCGATCGACAAGCTTCTGCTCAGTGGTGTGACAGCCATCCGCAGCCACATCAACTGTGGATCGGGTGCCGGCATTGCTCACCTCGTGGCCGCCCAGGAGGCTGTCGCTGACTACCGGGGCATGGTCGACATCGAGTTCGTCGCCCTGACGCACTCGCCGATGGTCGGAGACGGCAGTGAACCCAACCGCAAAGCGCTGATCGACGCGATCGAGCTCGGTGTCGATCTCGTTGGCGGTTGCCCGCACCTCGAAGATGACGGTGCCGGCTCGATCGCCTACGACCTGTGGGCGGCGCAATCCGCCGGCCTGCCGATCGATCTGCACGTCGACGAGACGCTCGACCCGACGGTGCTGACGCTGCGCGACCTCGCCCGAATGGTGATCGACACGGGTTTCGAGGGCAGGGTGGCTGCGAGCCATTGTGTAAGTCTGGGTATGCAGTCGGCCGACGATCAGGCCGCCATCGCTCGGGAGGTCGCCGAGGCGGGCATCACGGTTATCCCATTGCCGCAGACGAACCTGTTCCTCCAGGGCCGCGCCCACTCGACGGCTACTCCGCGAGGCCTCACGGCGATCGCGGCCCTTCGCGAGGCGGGCGTGTTGATCGCGGCGGGCGCCGACAATGTGCAAGACCCATTCAATTTGGTCGGACGGTCAGACCCGCTCGAAACTGCAGCGATGCTTGTGATGGCGGGCCACGTACTGCCCGACGACGCCTATCGGATGGTCAGCAATAATGTCCGCCGGGCGATGGGGTTGCCCGTGATCCGGTTTGAGGTCGGCGATCCGGCCGATTTCGTCGCCATCGACGCTCCGTCGATTCGGGGGGCAATCGCCGATGCCCCAGCCGACCGCAAAGTCTTCAAAGCCGGCCGACTCGTAGCATCCTCGTCAACCACCAGAACGCTCAACCGCTAAACCGCGGCGCACGGAAGGGTGCCTGACCCCTTTCCGTTACGCTTCGTCGGGGTAGGGGAACCAGCGTAGGTGTTCGAAGTCAGCTGTGGTGTCGGGTAGACCCAGTGGCAACGGGGGAGCGTCGGCGAGGTGGCTTAGCAACTGGCGGGCCCGATCGAGGTATTCGGCCAGGCCGCCTTCCGGCAACAAATGCGGGCGACGGAAATACGACATCTTTCCGTCGGGATACGACACGCCGTAAAGCGAAAGGGGAGCACCGGTGAGACCGTCGCGGTGCTTCCATAATCCGGTGTCGGGTTCGAAGCGATAGTACGGCAGCAGCTTGCGCCCTTCATCGGCCATCAACGCCACGGCGTCGACGATGTAGTCGAACGTGTCGTCGTCGATGAAATAGTTGAAGTTGACGCGCACCCAACCCGGCTTGATGCCCTCGCAGCCGCGCGTGATCTCGCGTTCGAACTCGTGCGAACGGTCGAGGTCGATCCCGAGCAGGCGATGTCCGTATGGCCCGGCGCAGGAACACCCACCCCGTGACTGAATGCCGAACAGATCGTTCAACACGCTGACGACGAAGTTGTGGTGCAGATAGCGGCCCTGCAGCGGTGTCGCACCGACAGCGACGTCGCGGACCACGAACGACACGATCGACAGTCGGTCGGCCTCGCGACTGCCCAGGATCATCACGTTCGGATGGGCATTCCAAACATCGATTGCCTTGTGCACGAAGCGGTGTTCTCTGGCGTTGATCTCGTTGAACCCAACCGCATCTTTGAGCTGGAAGATCAGGCCCGCACGAATCGCCCCGACGATGTCGGGGGTACCGCCCTCTTCGCGGTGCTCGATGTTGGTGAGGTAGTCGTGGTCGTTGGGATTAACAAACGCGACAGTGCCCCCGCCGGGAACATCGGGGACTCGATTGGTAAACAGTTCGCGACGGGCAGCCAACAGGCCAGGGGTGCCAGGGCCGCCGATCAGCTTGTGTGGGGAGATGAAGATCCCATCGAGGTAGCCGTCGCCATCGGCGGGCGAACCCATGTTGATCTGGACATATGGGGCAGCGGCGGCATAGTCCCACAGGGCGATCGCGCCGTACCGGTGCAACAGCGATGAGACAGCAACCGTGTCGGTGACGATCCCGGTCACGTTGGATGCAGCCGAGAACGAACCGATCAGTTGTGGGCGACCGCTGTAGTGCTGCAGTTCGGCCTCGAGTTGGGCCAGGTCGACGTGACCATCATGATCTTCATCGATCGTGACGACATCGGCGATCGACTCACGCCAGGGAAGCTCGTTCGAGTGGTGTTCGTATGGCCCTATGAACACGACGGGCCGTTCGTTGGCAGGGATATGGCTCGAGAGGTTGTACTTGTCTTCGAGCGCGGATGGGATCCGCAACCCCAGCACCCCGACCATCTTGGCGATCGCCCCGGTCGAGCCGCTACCGCAAAACAAGACTGCGTGCTCGTCGGTGGCTCCAAGACAGTCGGCGATGATTTGGCGGGCATCCTCGCGGAAGCGGGTCGTCTGCAGCCCGGTGCCGGAAGACTCGGTGTGGGTGTTGGCGTAAAGCGGCAGTACAACGTCGTTGATGTACTCCTCGATGAACGAGAGCGATCGGCCGGACGCCGTGTAGTCCGCGTATACGACCGGGCGCGGACCAAATGGCCCGTCGACCATTTCCGACCCGCCGATCACCGACGCGCGGATCGTGTCAATCAGGCCCGAACGGTCGGTCATCGTTCCCAGGGTAGTGACCAGAGCGTCGGTATCTATCGAGCAGCAACAGACGAGACCCGGGCGCGCGGGTCAGCGGCTCCCGCCAGTACGCCGTCATCACCGAGCATGATTGCGTGGGCGTGTCCGAAACCCCCGTCGTACGCGGGCTGCGTGGTGACGACATGGCCTCGGTTGGCGAGACCAGATATCCAACCCGCGGGGGCGTGGCCCTCCAGTTCGACGCTCGGGCCGCCGGCGGTTGTCCAAGTGTCGAACCCCGTGGTCGGCCTGGAAAGCACCCATCTCGGAGCGTTGATCGCCGCCGCAGGTGACTGCCCGTGGTGGAGGAGGCGGGCGGCGATCTGAAGCAGGATCTGGGGTTGGGAGTCGCCGCCCATGGTGCCGAATACTGCCACGAGATCGCCACCACGCGTCGCCAGGGCCGGTGCCAGTGTGTGCGGTGGACGGCGGCCCGGGCCAAACTCGCCCGGGTGACCCTCTTCGAGGTTGAACCCCAGCCCCCGGTTGTGCAGGTTGATGCCCGTGCTGGGCTCGGCCAGCCAAGAACCGAACCCAGAGGCGTTCGACTGGATCAACGATACGGCCAGCCCGCCGACCTGTGCTGTGCAGAGATACGTCGTGTCGCCGGGCCCGACGTACGACGCAAGGTTCGACGCGCATTCGGTGTCGATCAGGTGGGAGCGGTCGCCGATTCGGCTGAGTAGGCCAAGACCGTCGGCGGCCTCGTGCAGCACATCGGGCCGGTCGAAACCGGCCACCTTGGAGGACTCGATCAACAGGTGTGCCCACTTCTCGTCGCGTGGGTTCTCAGGCAGGTCGAGACCACTGGCGAGGACTCCACTTCCGAGCGTGAGGTATCCCTGTGAGTTGGGCCCGATCGTGTGCACGTCGACTCCGAACATGTGGGCTGTGAGCGGAGCGACCCACTCGGCCTGCGACATCGCCAGATCCGACGGGTCGAAATGGCCAGCTCCGAGGGCGAGTAGCCCGGCCCCGAATTCGCCGCCGTAATAGCCATCGCGCCCGAGTTCGATGACGGACCGCAGCGCCCTGGCAACACCTGGCCGCTTGACCAGCGCCCCAGTGCGATGAGCTTGCGAGGCGAGTTCATGAAGGTTTGCCGCCCCTGCGGGGTCGAGACGCCGCAGCGACCCGGCGAGCAGCGAACTGGCCGGGAAGCCGTTCGTCGCCAAATCGATCGCTGGAGCCAGAATCTCGGCCAGCGTCAGCGAACCGAAGCGAGCGTGTAGTGCCAACCATCCGTCGACGCAACCGGGCACCGTTACGGCCCGGATATCGTGGCGAAACGGCATCACAGTGTGCCCTTCGGCCCGTAGCTGAGCGGCGTTCGCTCCGGAACCGGAGCGACCACTCGAGTTGAGGGCGACCACCCCGTCGGTCGTGTGGATCAAGGCGAATAGGTCGCCGCCCATACCGCACATGTGTGGTCCTGTCACAGAAATCGCGGCGTTGGTGGCAATCGCGGCGTCGACCGCATTACCGCCGCTGTCGAAGATTCGGTCGCCGGCTCGGCTGGCGAGCTGGTCGGCCGACGCCACCATGTGGTGTGTGCCGCGGATGCTGCTGTTCGGGAGGTCGGTCACAGCGGCCACGGTAGGCGCGGCCGTACGCTCACGGCGTGGTGGATCACACGGAACTTCCTCGTTGGCTGGTGGGAGGTGGTGCGGCGGTCGGATTGGTCGGCACATTCCTGCCATGGCTCAGCTCGGGCACCGTGTCGCGATCAAGCTACGAGCTGTTTGAACTCACCGACCGCCTCGGCTTCTCACCCGACGGCGCCATCGGCTGGGCGCTGCGCATGTGGCCGCTGGCACCGCTGTTGCTGGTGCTTGCTGCCGTCGCTCAAGGCGCACCTCACGGCGACCGCCGAGTTCGGCTTACGCGGCTGGTACTCGCGGTTTTGTCAATCGCCTACGCCGGCGGAACAGCGTTGGCTGTATTGCTGGCACCCGAGGGCGGACTGTTTCGCCTGCGCTTTGGAATCTGGACCACGCTGTTCGGATCGGCGATGATGATCGCAGGGTTGTCGTTTCCTATCGGCCGGCCGGTCAGTCGGGAGCGAGCGGAGCCTTCGGCAGCTTCTTGATCCGTGCACGTTTGCTGCGCCGATCGGGCACCATCGAGCGCATCTCCTCGAGTTTGCCGAAGCACAAGAGTCGATCGCCTGCCTCCAGCTCACGAGAGACCCGGGGATTGGGGATAACGGTCGGGCCTCGATGCAGCGTAAGCACCGTGATGTCGCGGTCGCGCAGGCCGGAGGCACCGATCGTGGTGCCGATCAGCTCGGCGCCCTCATGAACGACCAACTCGGCGACCCCGTAGCCGGTCGACACCGTGAGGCGCTGGCGTACGTCGATCTCGGGGAACGCGACCTGATTGGCGATGTGATCGATGATCGCTCCGGCAACGTCGAGCTTGGTCGCTGTCTCGATCCCTTCCAGACCGGGTGAGCTGTTGACCTCCATCACTTGGGGACCATCTTCGCCCTCGAGCATGTCGACGCCTGCGACCCGAAGCCCCATGATCTGGGCTGACCGAACGGCCGTTTCCTCGTAGGCGGGTTCGAGTTCAACCGCCTCGACGTGGCCGCCGCGGTGCACATTGGAGCGAAACTCGTCGCCTTGGGCAATTCGCCGCATCGCTGCGACGACCCGATCGCCGACCACCAACGCCCGAATGTCGCGGCCCTTGCTCTCGGCGACGAAGCGTTGGATCAGCACGTTCTGTTTTGTGCTTTGGAGCGTCTCGATGATCGCTTCGGCTACTCGGGTGTCGGGCGCCAGGATGACGCCGATGCCCTGCGTACCTTCGAGCAGTTTGATCACGACCGGAGCTCCGCCGACTCGCTCGATTGCCGGCAAGACGTCTGCACGGTCACGGGCGAACGTGGTCGGCGGCATACCTATGTTGTGCCGCGAAAGAATCTGGATCGCCCGCAGCTTGTCGCGCGAGTTGGAGATGCCGTTCGCCGTGTTTGGTGTGTAGACATCCATTTGTTCGAATTGGCGCACGACCGCAGTGCCGAAATATGTGATCGAGTTTCCGATTCGGGGCAGGATCGCGTCGTACTGCGACAGCTGCTTGCCGCGAAACTGCAGGTCGGGTTCGCGGCCCGACAAGTCGATCGAGAACCGCAGCGTGTTGAGCACCTTGACGTTGTGGCCGCGTTCGAGGGTTGCCGTTCGGAGCCGTTGCGTGCTGTAGGAACGCGGGGCTCGGGAGAGGATCGCAAGCTTCATGGTCAAGAGCCGCGATACTAACGGCGTGAATGACCAGTCCAGTCCGGCGAACGTGGCTGGTTGGCGCGAATGGGTGTCGTTGCCCGTGTTCGGAATCAAGTGGGTAAAGGCCAAGCTCGACACGGGTGCACGGTCATCGGCTATCCATGCATACGACATGGAGGAGATCGATCGCGATGGTTCCCCGTGGGTGTCGTTCGAACTTCATCCTTGGCAACGATCCGACCTCGACTCGTGTCGGATCGAGCTGCCGGTGATCGATCGCCGTATCGTCCGCAGCTCGACCGGCCACGAAGAGGAACGGTTGGTCGTGACGACGATCGTGCGCGCAGTGGGTCTTGATCTGACGGCCGAGTTGACGCTAACCAATCGAGACGAGATGGGCTTTCGAATGCTGGTCGGCCGCGAGGCGATGCGGGGGGTCATACTCGTCGACCCGAGTCGCTCGTATCTTGGCGGGCGGCCCTCACGGGCTCTGCGACGTCGGAATCTGTCCGACGTGGTCGATTGATGGTTCGTCCACCGTTCACCATGGGCAACATGCAGGTGCCTGCTGGCACGCGGCACGAAATTGGGCTGCCGATCGCCCGTCTGGTGACCGGCGCCCAGATCACCCTGCCCGTACTGGTGGTGCACGGCCGTCAGGAGGGCCCGTCGGCATGGGTCGACGCAGCGATTCACGGTGACGAGGTCGGAGGGATCGAGATCATCCGTCGAGTGCTTTCAGTTATCGACGCCAAACAACTGCGCGGCACCCTGATCGCGGTTCCGATCGTGAACGTGCACGGCTTCATGAACGGTGACCGGTATCTCCCGGATCGTCGTGATCTAAATCGCTCGTTTCCGGGCTCGGCTCGAGGCTCTTTGGCGGGTCAGATCGCCCACCTCATGATGACCCACGTGGTCGAACGGTGCGAGGTCGGGATCGACCTCCACACCGGATCAGACCATCGCAGCAACCTGCCACAGATCAGAGCCGACCTCGACGACCCTGGCACGCGCGCTCTGGCTGAAACGTTTGGTGCACCGGTGATGATCCAGGCCCGCACCCGCGACGGCTCGCTACGGCAGGCTGCCCGCGAGCATGGTGCCAAGGTGCTGGTGTACGAGGCCGGCGAGGCATGGCGATTCGACGAATGGGCTATCTCGGCGGGCGTCACCGGGGTACGGCGGGTGCTGGCGTCGCTGGGGATGACCGACGAGGGTCACGATCGGGCATCAGCGACATCCGAGTCGCGGCGGACTGGTTGGGTGCGTGCCGGCCGCTCAGGGATCGTGCAGATCGAAAGCAAGCTCGGCGACACAGTGCTCGTCGGTTCGCGGCTTGGCGTGATCTTCGATTCGTTCGGTCGTCAGCTGTCGGCGATCAAAGCGAACCGATCGGGAATCGTGATCGGTCGGGTCGAAGCGCCACTGGTGAACCGCGGCGACGCCGTCGTGCACATTGCTGAAGTTGCGGCTGGACCCTGACGGGCCCCTGGCTACACCTGGTGCCATTGATTGCGTGAGACCAAGACGTCCTTGAGCACCTGAGGGCGATCGGTCATCAGCCCGTCGACTCCGAGGTCGAGTAGGCGGTGCATCTCGTCGGGTTCGTCGATGGTCCACACGTGGACCTGCAGTCCGTGCCGATGGGCGTTGCGAAGCGAACGTTCGGTGACCACCGTGATCCGGCCATGCTTTACCGGCACCTGTGCCACCTGACCGCCCCACGGTGCGCGTCCTGCGTACTTGAGTGAAATGATTTGGACCGGGCCGAAGCTCGAGCACAGGGCGTCGCCGAACTCGGCTCGTAAACGACGCAGCCGGCGATCGCTGAAGCTGCCGATCAGGACTCGGTCGAGGCAGCCGAGTCGTTTCAGCGAGGAGATCAACCCGTCGACGGCGCTGTCGGCCTTGCAGTCGATGTTGAATCGGGTGGTCGGGAACTGCTCCATCAGATCCTCGAACAAGGGGATCGGCTGGCGCCCACCGACGCGCGCCTTCGACACTTCGCTCCACGGCAACTCGTTGATGAATCCGTCGCGATCGCAGGTTCGAGAAAGATCAGGATCATGGAAAGCGACCAACACTCCGTCACTGGTGGCATGAACGTCCGTCTCCAGAAAGCAATACCCGAGATCGACGGCGTGCTGAAACGCAGGCATCGTGTTCTCAGGATTGTCGCTGGCCCCGCCCCGATGAGCGAAGGCGAGCGGTCCCGGCCAGTCGAGGAACGGATGAGCAGCCATCAGATGCTGCGGTTCGCAGCTTGCCAGTACTCGTCTTTGAGGAGACGCTTGTACAGCTTGCCGGTTGGGTGACGAGGGAGTTCTTCTCTGAACTCGATCGAGCGTGGGCACTTCACATCCGTCAGGTGCGAGCGGCAGTATTGGATCAACTCGCCGGCCAGTCTGGTGGCGGCGGCCTCGTCGGCGGGCATGTGCTCGGGTTGCACGACGGCCTTGACCTCCTCGCCGAAGTCTTCGTTGGGTACTCCGAAAACGGCGACGTCGATGACCTCCGGGTGCATCGTCAGGACGTTCTCGGCTTCCTGCGGATAGATGTTTACTCCGCCGGAGATGATCATGAACGACTTGCGGTCGGTGAGGTACAAGAAGTTGTCGGCGTCGAGATAGCCGACGTCGCCGAGTGTCGACCATCCGTTCGGGTGGCGGGAATCAGCTGTCTTCTCGGCGTCGTTGTGGTACTCGAACGTGGCACCGCCGCCGAAGTACACGGCGCCGATCTCGCCCTGTGGGATCTCATTGCCGTCGTCGTCGACAATGTGGATTTCACAGTTGACCGGCGTGCCGACCGTGCCCTCGTGAGAAAGCCACATCTGGCTGTTGCAGTAAACCAATCCATTGCCCTCGGTACCGGCGTAATACTCGTGGATGACGGGCCCCCACCACTCGATCATCCGCTTCTTCACTGGGATCGGACACGGCGCCGCGGCGTGGATCACGCACTCGATGCTCGATACGTCGTACTTGGCGCGCGTCTCATCTGGCAACTTGAGGATCCGCACGAACATCGTCGGTACGACCTGGCTATGGGTTGGCTTGAAGTGATCCAGCGACTTCAGGTACGCCTCGGCGTCGAAGTGCTCCATCACGACGAGCGTTGCGCCAACAGCCAACGTGCCCATGCAGAACCGCAGCGGGGCGGCGTGATACAAGGGGGCCGGCGAGAGATAGACACTCGACGTGTCCATCCCGAACAACACCTGCAACATGCCGGCAACGCTGGTCGTTCGTTCCTCGAGCGGCTGCAGTTCGAAGCCCGGCAATACACCCTTGGGTCGGCCGGTTGTGCCCGACGAGTACAACATGTCGGTGCCGGCGACCCGGTTGGGCAGGGGCTCGGCGGGTTGTGCCGCAACGGCAGCCTCGTAGCTCTCATATCCGTCGATAGTGGTATCGAGCATTAGGCGCAGTTCGACGTTGGGCGTATCAGCGACCAACTCGGCCGCCTGTTCAGCCTTGTACTGCGACGTAATGAAGGCCCGCGCACCACAGTCGTTGACTACGTATGAAAGCTCATCGGTGGTCAGTCGCGACGACGCTGCGGTGTAGATCAGGCCGGCGTACTCGCAACCCCACAGGATCTCGAAATAGCGTGGGTGGTTCTCGAGACACAGGGCTACATGATCACCAGGTTGCAGCCCGGCCGCTCTGAACAACCGGCTGAGACGGTTGGCTCCGGCGTCGAGCTCGCCGAACGTCTGCGTCGCCCCGCTCCCGGCCATGATGACCGCTGGTTTGTCCGCGTGCTGATCGACGTGTGAACCGGGGTACATGGCTGCGGACGGTAGTCGACGGCACGGTCGAGATGTGGAGTCGACCGACCGTTCAGAAGTGCGACGAAGGGTGCAAACTATCTCGAACGCGGTCTGCGATCGAGGGTGCGAGTTCGGCGAGCGGTCGTTGGCGCAGTGCGCGGCTACGCAGTTCGATCTGGACCCGATCGGCGGACTGGTAACGTTCGATCTGTTGGCGCCGAGTCGGACCGACTGCGGTCGTCACGAGTCGTTGGCCCCCGACGCAATGCCATCGTGCGGCTGGCTCGCCGGGGGGCCGGGGTTGTTTTGGTTGTCGCGGCAGACGAGGTCGACATAGGCATTGAGTCGTTCGGCTGGATCGTCGCCTGGCAAGTATCCCTCGTCGAAAAACGCGTCGCCTTCCGGAAAGCTCGAGCCACTTGGCTGCGAGTCGCCGCTGAGGGCCGTGGTTCCGACCGCCGACTCAATGGTGGTTGATGGCTGCGAGATTTCGGGTTCGCCAACGGGTTCGATCACGGGCAGCGGTTCGCCCTTAAGACCTGCCAGTACAGCGTTGAACTGATTAGAGATCTCGACCGGCACCTGGTCGGCGAGCTCTGTATACGTCTCGATAATCAGGGCATCGACGTCTGCAGGAGGATCCGTTTCCAGTGTTCCGGATAGATCGATCATCGTCTGGCAGAAAGGTGTGAGGCGTTCTGGCGGAATCGCCACGGTTCCACTCGGGACACCAGGAATCGGGTCTGCCTCGTCGTCGCTTGCGCTGTTCGGAATGCAGGCGACCGCCAACACCATCGCCGCGGCCGACAGAGCAGCGGCGCGTTCCGTGCGGCGGATCGACGATCGCATGTCATGAGTGTGGCAGGCCGAACGCTCGATCGGCCTGCATCACTTCGACATGGAGCGGGGTGTCGCTCCACGCTGTTGACCGAGCTGGTAGTTGTGCCTGGAGCGTGAGCCGATCGGAGAACTGCGACCAATCGTTACGGGAGCACCAGGCCGAATCAAAAGCAGCGCAGCGAGCTACGCGCTGGGTTCCCTGGCACTACCCGCAAGTTAGGCGCCGGTTGTCAGCAAGTAACCGCAGAACATGGCGCCGAGCGCGGCCAGCAGGCCGAGCGCTCCGCCGATTGCCAATGCAGCCTTGCTCTGGCCAACTTGGTGCACGGCGGCGGCGGCGCCGCTGATCATGGCCAGAAGGATCTTCAGGAACAGTGTCACCTGGTAGGCGGTACTCGTGTCGGTCACGCTGACGTTCGACAGGCTCCAGAGCCCAGTTACGACCACAATCGCGAACGCCGGCCAGGCCACTCGTGCAAATGCCTGAGCAATCACTTTGCCGGATTCAGGGAATGACCGCTTGAGGCTGGGCACAAGCACGGCGAGCACGATTTGGCCGCCGACCCACACGGAGGCGGCCAGGATGTGCAGGAACAGGCGAACGGTATCGATGGTGGGGGAGAGCACGGGATCCTTCAGTTGGCGAGGGCGGCGAGCACTTCACTCGCCGGCAGGTTGCGGTCTTCCATGACGGGCCGGGCCAGCAGCGAGCCACCGAGCAGCATCGTGCTGGCGAGTTCGATCGAGCTCTGGAGTTCGCGAATGTTGCGGGGTGGTGGGAAGTACTCGTCCTCTTCGGTGATCCGCACAACCTCGATGCCGCCGGTCGGTGCCAGCCGTTCCAAGACCGCTTGCACCAGTTCCTCAGGTGCCGATGCGCCCGCCGTAACTCCGACCGTGCCCGACAAGCCTTCGGGAAGCTGGTCGGCGACATTGATCCGGTACACCTGCGCACACCCGGCCTCGATCGCCAACTGCTCTAGAGCCCGGGTGTTCGACGAGTTCGACGAGCCGATCACCACGATCGCATCGCAGCGCTCGGTCATTGCCAACAGCGACGACTGGCGGTTGGTCGTGGCGAAGCACAGGTCACTGCGGCCAGGCATCCACACGTCGGGGAAACGTTCGCGCACGCGAACGGCGACGCCCTCCCAGTCTCGATGCGACAGCGTGGTCTGCGCGAGCAGCGCAACGGGTTCAGCGAAGACAGGAAGTTGATCGACCTCCTCGATCGACTCGACGCGGCTGATCGAGTTGGGCGCTACCGCCATCGTGCCGACGGCTTCCTCGTGGCCTTGGTGGCCGACATACACGATTCGGTAGCCCTTGCCGGCCCGAACCTTGACCTCGTGATGCACCTTCGTGACGAGTGGGCACACCGAGTCGACGACGAAGCTGCCGCGTTCTTTTGCTGCCGCCACGACCTCGGGTGCAGACCCGTGTGCCGACAGCATGATCGGTCGGCCAGGGGGCGCCTCGCTGACATCGTTGACGAACACCACACCCAGGCGTTCAAACCGCTCGACCACGATCTGGTTGTGGACAATCTCGTGGTAGCAGTAGATCGGCGGCTCGAACGAGCGAACCATCCAGGCCAGTGCTTTGATGGCCATCTCGACTCCGGCGCAAAAGCCACGCGGCTCGGCGAGTAGGACTCGGTCAACGCTCATCGCTGGTGACGGATCGATGGGTGAGCCGACAGGTCGGTCGAGGGGCGAACGGCGCCGGTATGCATGCTGCCGAAAGAGTACCGGCCAAGCCGTCGATAGCCTGGTCCGGCCATGTCCGCGCCCATGATCGTCTCTGTTGTTCCGGATTCGCCGGCGGCCGACGCCGGGCTGCAACCCGGTGATGAGATCGTGCGCGTCGACGGGCAGACCCCTCGAGACGTGATCGAGTGGCAGATGTTCACCGACGAGGCCGATCTCACGCTGGATGTGTTGCGCAATGGCCTCGGTATCGATGTCACGATCGATAAGCGGGCCGGCGAACCGCTCGGGGTCGAGATCCAGTCGGCGGTGTTCGACCGGGTCAGAACCTGCGACAACCATTGCGAGTTCTGCTTTATTTACCAACTACCCAAGGGCATGCGTCGCAGCCTGTACCTAAAAGACGACGACTACCGCCTCAGTTTCCTCTACGGCAACTTTACGACGCTGACACGGTTCACCGAGGCCGATCTCGAACGTGTCATCACCGAACGCCTTTCGCCTCTGCATGTCTCGATCCATGCGACAGATCTCGAGATTCGCAACCGGATGCTCAAGAACCCACGCGGTGGGATGAGCTTGCGTTGGTTGCGGGCCTTGCTTGATCACGGGATCGAAGTGCGCGGCCAGGTTGTGGTGTGCCCTGGTGTCAACGACGGTGAGATCCTTGACGACACGCTTGGCGGCGTGCTCGATCGGTACCCAGAGTTGGCGTCGGTTGCCGTTGTTCCACTGGGGATCTCGAAGTTCAACAAGGAATCAGCAATGCGGCTCCACACGAACGATGAGGCCGCTCATGTTCTCGACGTCGTCGAGCGCTGGCAACAGACCTTCCAAGCGGTGCTGGGCCGGCGGATGGTGTTCGCCGCCGACGAGTACTACCTGATGACCGCAAGACCATTCCCCTCGGCCGAGGCTTACGAGGCGTTCGACATGCACGAGGACGGGATCGGCATGGCACGCACATTCCAACTCGAGTTTGATGGCAAAACCGAGGCTGCGACAGGGGTTCGCAGCGGGTTCTTCGCGGCCGTCGACCTGCCTGCCAATCCGGCTGCCTACACCGGCCTGCGTTCGCGGCACGGAGGCGAGACGGTCGGTGTGTCGCTCAGCCCGCGGCGTAACGCACCGATAGCCGTGTTGACCGGCACGTTCGGGGCCCCGGTAATCGGCCCGTTGATCGAGCAACTCGGCCGCGACGACATTCGGGTCGTGCCGGTCGAGAACCAGTTCTTCGGCGGAAACACTGGTGTCACCGGGTTGATGACCGGTGAAGACCTTACGCGTGTGCTCGCCGGCGAGCCGACTGGTCACCGCTATCTGCTGCCCGATGTGTGTCTCTCCGACGACGGCAGATTCCTCGACGGAATGGGTGTTGATGACCTTCCGCGCCCGGTAGAAGTCATCGCAACCGACGGGATTGCGTTGAGAAACGCTTTGGAGCAGGCAGCATGAGTGGCGTGAATGACACCTACTTGCCGACGATGGTGATTGTGGGCCGCCCCAATGTGGGCAAGAGCACCCTCTTTAATCGGATCATCGGAGAACAGGCGGCGATAGTCGAGAACCGGCCTGGTGTCACCCGCGACCGCAAACGACTCGAGGCCGAGTGGCTCGGTGTGTCGTTCAACGTGATCGACACGGGTGGCTGGATGCCAAGCGGCTCTGACCTCGACGACAAGGTCAGTCGCCAGGTTGAGGCCGCCGTCAACGAGGCCGACCTGGTGCTGTTCATCGTCGATGCCGGAGTGGGTGTGTTGGAGGAAGACGAATGGGTCGCCGACTGGCTGCGCCGCGGCGAGTTCAACGTGATCGTCGTCGCCAACAAGGCCGACAACAACCGTCGTGAGGACGATCTTTGGCAGTTCCTGGCGCTGGGTCTCGGCGACGCCGTGCCGGTCAGCGCTCTGCACGGCCGACGTGCCGGCGACCTGCTTGACATCGCGCTCGAACGCTTTGGCGACAAGGCCGTCTATGTCGAGCCCACTGACGACGGCTACTCACCTGAGGGCGCAGCGCACTGGGATCCCGACGATCAAAAGCCGCCTCGGGTGGCGATCGTCGGACGTCCCAACGTGGGCAAGAGCACGCTGTTCAACCGACTGGTTGGCGAGGATCGGGCAGTCGTGCACGACATGGCCGGCACCACCCGCGATGCGATCGACACACTTGTCGAAACCGAAGATGGGCCGATCGTGTTCGTCGACACTGCCGGCATGCGCAAGCGTTCGCGGATCGACGACTCTGCCGAGTATTACTCGCTGGTGCGGGCGCTACGTGCGATCGATCATGCAGATATCGCTTTGCTGGTGATCGACGCCATCGACGGCGTCACCGGGCAGGACCAGCGTCTCGCTGAACGCGTCGACGCCTCGGGATGCCCGATCGTGATCCTGCTCAACAAATGGGAGCTCGTCACCGATCCCGAGCGCCGAATCGAGATCGAGGCCGACGTGATCCGCAAGCTGGCGTTCGTCGGTGACGTACCGGTCCTAAAAATTTCGGCACTCACGGGAAAGGGCGTGCACAAGTTACGCCCGAATCTGCAAGAAGCAATTTCGCAATACCACAAGCGCGTACCGACCCGCGATGTAAATCGGGTGATCGCCGCCGCGCAGCAGCAGTCTCCCGCCGGCGGGGGAGCGAAGGTGTTGTACGCCGTGCAGGGCGCCACCGATCCGCCCACGTTCACCCTGTTCGTCAATCGCGAACTTCCGCAGCACCACGTGCGCTATCTCGAGCGAAAGATCAAAGAAGCCTTCGGATTCGGGGCGACACCGATCAAGCTGCGGTTTCGCAAGAAAACCGACTGAGCCATGCCCTGGTGTGAAGGGTGCGCCAAGTACCTGACCCCTACGGCGATGAACGACGACGGCACCTGCCCGAAGTGTGGCGGAGAGGTCGGCGAATCCGAGCGTCGCGCCGCGGATGTTGCCGACGACGAGTCGACACCATGGCATTTCAAGCTGTTGGTGGCGTCGCTCGTCGTTTACCTCGGATGGCGTTTCGTTCAGATCTTCTTTTAAGCCGGCCCGAAGTGCCGCCGAAGTTGCCGTGACGGACCGGATCACCGCTGGCGGTCGATAGGCTCACGCTCCGAATACGTACCGCAATCTCGTACGGGCTGTGGCGCAGCTTGGTTAGCGCGCTTGTCTGGGGGACAAGAGGTCCCGAGTTCGAATCTCGGCAGCCCGACCATTCTGACCAGGGGGTTCATCCCCTGGTCAGATTCGTTTTCGGGCCGTGATCACGAAATGATCACATTCGTTCACACGCTGATCTGTCGCCGGCAACGCCTGGCTTATCTTAGACGTATCTGGACGACGGCCATGCTCGACGGTATGACCGACTCCGACGATCTGACCGTTGACGAACTCGACCAGCTCGTCCAGTCGGTCGCCATTGACGAGCGACGGCACGCGACTCTCGCAATCGGACCTAGATTTCGAGGACGTCGTCATCGCCCGGTTGCTGGATGAACGCGAAATCTATGATCCGGCAGGAACGTCGTAATGCGATCTGCAGACTCTGCTCCGCTCCTCACCGCTGGCGACGTCACGCGCCGGTTCGGCAGTTTCACCGCCGTCGACCGAGTCTCGGTCACGGTCGGCCAGGGCGAGATCGTCGGGCTGCTCGGTGCCAACGGTGCGGGCAAGACGACGCTGATCCTCATGATGCTCGGGTTGCTCGCCCCTTCCGAAGGCCATATCCAACTGTTCGGCACGACGCCATCGCGCGAGTCCAGGCGCCGCCTGGGTTACGTCCCGCAGGGGCTCTTGCTGTATCTCGACATGACCATCACCGAGAACGTCTCATTCAACGCTGCTGCATTCGGAACTTCCGCCGACCAGATCGACCTCAACGACGAGTTGCAAGAAATGTCCGATCGATTGGTGGGATCGATCGAACTCGGATGGCAGCGCCAGCTTGCATTCGCGTGCGCATTGGGTCATCACCCACAGCTGATTGTGCTCGACGAGCCGACGGCGGGCGTCGATCCGTTGGCGATGGCGCGCCTCTGGGACGCGATCCGGTCGGAAGCACATCGCGGCGTCGGGGTACTCGCCACCACGCATTACATGGAAGAGGTACAACAATGCGACCGCCTCGTGCTGATGGCAGCCGAAAAGATCGCCGCAGAAGGCACCCTCGCCGAAATCATCGCCGGCCGCACTGTCGTCCAAGTGACCGCCGCAACATGGCCCGAGGCATTCGTTGCACTCAGCGATGCCGGCCTCGAGGTGATGCTGGCGGGTCGCCTGATTCGCGTTGATGCGGCTGATATCTCGGAGGTCGAGCGGACGCTGCACTCGGCCCGCATCGACGCCGAGCTAGCCGTAGTTCCGGCGTCCCTTGACGAAGCAATGGTCGCGGTCAGCTCCACCCGATGAGCGCCAAGCCCCGCGGTCGCCGCCGCCGAAACGACTCGAGCCGAAGCGGCATCGTCCAGGCAGCGCGGCGCGAGTTCGCTGAGCGCGGATACGAGCGAGCCACGATTCGATCGATAGCGGCGAGCGCAAAGGTCGACCCGGCGACGATCTACCACTTCTTTGACGACAAGAACGACCTGCTCACTGCGGCGCTGGAGTTCCCGGTGAGCGACGACGTGATTCGCCTGCTGATCCCGACCGATGCCGACTTCTCGGTCACGTCGCTGCTCGGGGGAGTCCTCGAGTTGTGGCAAGAACCGGAGATAGCGGAACGATTCATGGTGCTGATCCGGGTGGCGGTCACCGACCCGGATGCGGCCGCCGGGGTCAGCGCCCTGTTCCGAACAGCCGTGCTGGGTCCACTCATGGAGCGCATCACGGGCGACGACGCAGAGCTGCGGGCCGGTCTGGTCGGTTCCCAAATCGCCGGGCTCGCACTGCTCAGACTCGTGATGCCGTATCCGCCGATCGCGAACGCCTCGATCGAGGAACTTGTCGAGGCGGTCTCACCCACCATCATCCGATACCTCACCGGCGCGCTGAGCGAGAACCACCCCGACGGCTCGCTGCCACAAGCCTGACCGGCCCGAGCGCCACCTTGTGCCGTAAGAGCGCCCGGTACTACCCAGTTTCGGCCTCGGTCAAGCCTTTCACAGCCGAATCGGTCAACGTCGTAGCATGTCGGTGTCCACCCTGTTCGTGAGGAGGAAGGCCGATGAGCGAGCCAAAGTTGCCCGGCATCGGGGTCACTCTGCCCGACGCGATGACCGATCGCGTCTCCGATGGTCTGTACGCGATTGGCGCCCGTCAGGCCAAATCGCCGACGGACCTTTCGTGCCAGTTCTGCGGGGCGCGTCCGGGTGAGCGCTGCGTGAACCCTGATGGACGTTCGTATACCGATCGCAGTGACAAACTCGGCTCTTACGCCGACCACGAGAGTCGATGGCGGGCCTACCTGCGCCTCCCTAATGTCGACCGAAGCAGGGCTAACCGAATTCGATAATGAGCAGGTTGCTTCTTCGGTCACGCCGGTGGTCCGCGTGATCTTTGCAGGCCAGGCGTTGGCGTCACTCGGGTGTCGACCTGGCGGTTGGGTGCTCCGGATGGTGTGGCCGGGGTGTACGCAGAGGCGGCGATCGTGCCGAGATGATCTGCAACGAGATGCACGCTGGTGTGCTTCGAGTTCGCGTAGCAGACCCTGTCGCGCCGGCAGTTGCCCAGCGGGTGGAAGCGGAGTTGGTGCGGTGGGCGATACGGCAGTGACCGGCGCCGCGCCTCAAGCGTGGGCGTGTACAACGGTTTGTGTGAGGAGGGGATCCACCTTCACGGCAGTCGAGTGCGGTAGCGCTTGGCGGCGAGGAGAACCCCATGACACTTACAAGCAACGACATGAACGACTTCGACGAGAT
>FLOH01000588.1_pt1 | contig 72571 bp, 56 predicted proteins | sample 756751 | NCBI WGS metagenome assembly FLOH01 (sample SAMEA4026879, study PRJEB14308) | marine metagenome | biome: coastal water; material: water | depth 74 m
TCTTACGTTAACCGTGATTGACCGTCCGGCCAAGTTTATGACGATGGTTGTACAGAACGAAAATGAAGTCGCAGCGGCAAGTCGATTAACTGTGAAAGCTTCTGCTTCTAATGTTTCGTCAGCGTTGCCTCAGATTGACTATAGCAATTCCAGTCCGCAAGCGAGCGTGGTAGCTTCAGGTGTGTTTGATTTATCAACAGCCAATGTTCGTCAATTCGACGCTACCGTTAGCTTCAGTAGTAGCGAGCTGTGGGCCCAGGTGCCCTCGGGAACGACTAATTTTAGGGTTGAAATACAGCCGAGTGAAACGAGTTCTGTGCAGTTGCAATTGGTGACAGCCAATGGTGTTCAATTGCTAGGTGGATCAGTTTCAGATCCTGAAACGCTATTGTCGAATGAGTTTTTCGATTCATCGGCAGTTTACAGTGATGCAGCGTTGCAAAACGAAGCCGCCGCGAATTATCGTGGTTTAGATATAGTCTATGGTTATCGAGCTGAGGCTGCGCTCGGAGCGCCAAATACTTTAACCACAGTGACCACGGGATCAATTCCGCGGCAAGTTAATGCTACAGGTGTCGATGAATCGATTATTGGCGCTGGGGATTTACGCCTGAACGGCATTGCGCTTAGTGAACTAGTGCTGCCAGCGAATGAAGAGTTATCGGCGTTAGACGTGGTTGCGTGGCTTAACCAGCATAGCGACGAAACTGGCGTGTCAGCGCAAGCGACTAATTTGATCAAGGTGAATCCGTCAACGTTGGCTTACGGCTCGAGTTTGGTGCTGAACGATGTGACTATTGCCGGTGCGGAATCTGCTCTTAATGTAGCGGCGCTGGTAGGGCTTATTAACGATGCAAGTGCTGCGACAAACATTGATGCTTATGTTGATGCCGATGGAAAAATTAATCTGCTGAATAGGCCGGGTCACGAAGGCGAAGGCATTACGCTGGCCAGTACTGATGTTGATGGCGTTAATACCCTAGGATTATCCTCAAAATTGTATTCGGGTCAGGTGATCTTGGATTCGACAGGTAGTCTTCAGTTTGACCTGGTAACCTCTGCAGGCCATGGTGGTAAGCCCGCAGATTTAGCCGCACTTGGTTTGTCAGCGGGGTTGTATTTTTCGGGAACAGTACCGGAAGATTTAGCGATTTTGGTGACGGGAGATGAGCCCGGTAGTACTTCAGTTAAGGCGGTTTCAGGCGGCGTGCTCAGTCAAAGTAACAGCCCAAGAGTCATGGAAGCTAAATTTTCGATCAGTTTTTCCGATGATGGAACTTATTCGATTACCGAAGTTGAATCTGGTTCGATTGTAGCGAAACGAGTCTATGATCATCTGCTTGGTGTGCAGTATGGCGATATCACGGTGCGTTTTGATCAAGCGCCCGAAGCAGGGGATGAATTTATCATAGAGCCAGCAGCAGCAGGTTCTGGCAATAATGGGTCTATCGCTGCGCTAGCAAATCTTCAGCAAGAAAAAGTGTTCGTGGGTGGTAATACGTTCTCCGGTGGCTACATCAAAATACTTAATGACGTTGGTACTAAAAGCTTTGCTGCAACGATAGCAAAAGATGCATTAGAGGTTGTCTACCAGCAGGCCGTCGAAAAGAGAGATTCAAAAGTCGGTGTTAGTCTAGACCAAGAAGCGGCATCTTTAATTAGATTTCAGCAAGCTTTTCAGGCGGCAGCACAGGTGATTCAAACATCCTCGAAGCTGTTTGATACCATTCTCAGTGCAAGCAATTAGAACAGGGCTAAAACATGAAAATATCAACGAACCAGATGTTTAGTAACAGCTCAAATCAGATTGTCACGTCACAATCGAAGATTGCTGATATGCAGGCTCAACTGGCCACTGGTACTAAGTTGGTGAAAGCCAGTGACGAACCTCAACTGGCGGCAGTCGTACTGCGATTAGAAACGGCGATTGCTGAGCGAGAAAGCTTTCAGCGCAATCTTACGTTAGTGGATGAGCGACTTGCGAGTGAAGAGTCCATAGTCCGCGGTGTTGATAATATAATAATTAGGATTCAGGAATTAGCGATACAAGGTGCTTCGGATTCCCTGGCGGATAGTGATCGTGAATTTATTGGCATCGAAGTCAAAGGACTTAGAGACGCCTTGCTAGGCTTGGCAAATTCACAAGATAACGAGGGTCGCTACCTATTTGCAGGCGGTCTGTCGGGAAGTCCGGCGTTCCAATCAGCTGATTCAGGTCAAGTGTCATATTCCGGCGATTATGAAAGTTTGAATGTAAATATCGCGAAAAGTCGAACTGTAGAATTAAACAGGCCGGGGACGGAGGTGTTTGGGTCCGTGACATCGATAGGTAGTGATGGTGAGCAGATTGAGCAGGGTTTTTTTGATGTGCTTGATAATCTGGTGTTGTCTTTAACTGAAGGGGGTAGCGCAGGCGTTGCCGGCAGTATTGATAGTCTCGATACTATTCAGCAGAAAGCCACGCTGGCATTGGTGTCCATTGGCGTTGAGCGTTCGAATATAGAATCAGAGCAGGATATACACGCAGAAAGCAAAATTATTCTAGAGGCGGTTTTATCCAAAGAAAAGGATGTTGACTATTCGGTTCTGGTGACCGAACTATCGGCGCAGATGGTGGCGCTGGAAGCGGTTCAGAGTAGTTTTGCAAAGATCGCGCAAATGAGTTTGTTAGATTACATACGCTAAAGGTCGGCAGCAACAGTACGCGGAACCTGACATGGTTTGGCGAGCAATGCGGTTTTGGTGTGATTTTGTCAGCGCGATAGAGATCGATATAGGATATTTTAATGAGTGAAATTTCAAGTGCATCGACAATAGTACAGACCTTGAATGCTGGTTCTGGTATCGATATCAAGAACTTAGCGCAATCATTAGCGGACGCAGAAAATGCGCCGTTGAAGGCGCGAATCAGCAGTAAAATCGAAGAAAAAACGCTTTCGATCTCGGGTTACTCTATTGCCTACAATAGCATTTCTGGATTGAGAGATGTTATGGCTTCGATGGATGATGTGCGCGAGTTAAAGGCGACTAGCGCGGTGTCTTCGGCCCCCAGTTCGATAGGCGTTGAAACCACTGGCGACGATGTGGTGATCGGGGTCTACGACATCACTGTTCAGCAGTTAGCTCAGAGTCAAAGTAATATGTCGAGCTCACAGGCGAGTGCAGCGGCTGTGTTGAACTCTGGTGCTGGATTTTCCATCACCGTGTCTTTAGGAGCGGCGAGCCCAGTTGCTCATCAAATTAGTGTTGTTACTGATACGCCGCAGGGTGTGGTTGATGCAATTAATGCAGCGGACATTGGCGTTAGTGCGTTGCTAATAAATACCAGCTCGACAGGTGATGATTGGCGTATTGTTCTAGATGGCCCTACAGGGGCGGATAATAGTTATTCTGTCAGTTCTGCGGTGGATTTAGGTTTCAGCTCGAATGTGTTACGCAGTGCCGCGGACGCAATTGTGACCATGAATGGGATTACTAATATTACACGGGAAACTAATACGTTTACGGACCTTGTGCCGGGTGTGACGCTGAGTCTGTTGCAAGTAGATTCAAGTCAGGCGATTAGTGTGCGGGTTGAAGAAGATCAAGCGCCGCTGCGAGCAGCTGTGGATGGATTGATTGTCGCCTACAATGATTTTAATCTGCTGTTGTCTGAATTGGCGAGCTCAGACTCGACAGTGACTGAGTTTAGTGGTTCCTTGTCGTCTGATTACTCTACTGTGAGAATGCTCCGTGATCGAGTACGTGATGCTGTGCTAGCAGATTCCTCGACGCCGGGAGCTTCGGTCAGCGCACTACGAGACATTGGTGTACAGTTAGGTGTCGATGGGAACCTGTCATTGAATGAAGCAAAGTATAACTCGGTTGTCGCGGCTAGTTTCGATGATGTTGTGACGATGTTTTCCGCTGACACAAATGATCAAAATGCGTTTTCAGTGGCGTCGAAAGGTTTTGCTGCGGATACCGTGATAGCGTTAGATGAGTTGATTTCCGATACTGGCGCTTTGAAGACACGGCAAAGCAACGCGGAATTGTCCATCGTCGATTACGAAGAACGCTTAGCTGCCATTGAGCTGCGGTTGACAGCAGCTTATGAGGGCTATCTTAAGCAGTTTGCCGCGATGGATACGCTGGTTGACCAAATGCAGGGTATTGGTACTTATCTTGATGGTCAGTTTGAAATGATGAGAAATAATACCCGTAATTAATCATCCTTTTATGTCGTGGTTTTCTTTAGCCAGCTGGATGATGGCCAGTGCGTGTTCCTCGGTGATTTTGAACTCATTGCGTAGCATCTCAATAGTGCTGGCTTCGTCCTTGGATATTTCGCCATCCTGTAGGGCGGTATTCACCTCCGCTTCAAAAATAGCCTGGCGACGTGCCATCTGGTTGGCAAACGCGGATGCGACGATCCCGGTTAACAGCGCTGCAGCACAAATGCCCGATATCGCGGTCAAGGCGCCGATGATTTGACCGAGGGGCGTGATGGGCGTGACATCGCCATAGCCGACTGTTGTGAGTGTCACCACAGCCCACCACATGGCTTGGGGAATTGAGCTAAACTTCTCCGGTTGTGCAGCATTCTCTGCCAGGTACATCAGCGCGCTGGCCATAAACAGGGCGATAGACATAATGTACATCGCGGCAAGAAAAGATCGGCGCTCTTGGTAGACCGCGGAAAATAGATCCTCTAGGGCTGAGGAGTAGTGAGACAGTTTAAGTAAACGTACCAAGCGCAATGTTCTCAGCCACCGAAGGTCCATGGTGGTGCCGAAGACGGCCAAAAAAGTTGGCAAGATCGCGAGCAAATCAATCACCCCCGTAAAGCTCGTTATGTAGGAAAAACGGCGCTGGTTTGCAGTTTTACCTTTGAGGTGCGGGTTTAATGGACTAGACCAAAGCCGTAGTGCGTATTCGACGCTAAAGACACTCACGGAAAAAATCTCAAGGTACAGTAAGGCAGTAGCATATTGTAGCGCAATGGTTTGTACCGACTCGAGGCAAATACAGACCAGGTTAAGGATGATCAGTGTCGCTAGGAATCGATCGCAGATTAAACTCGTGCGATCCTGTCCGCTGCCTTTATTGAGTATCTCCATCACGCGTTGTTGAGTGATCATATGCCTTAAACCTCTAAATATTAACGCTGCGCGCGGGTCTGGCAGGGCTGCCACCGTTGATAGGGTTGGCTTGCGCATTTCGATAGTAGAATAAAAAGGGCTGTTTGGCGATGGGCTCGTCGATGGATGACGATGAAACTCGAGTGCAGCGGCGTGAAAATCCTTTAAACACCTATGCGACTGCGTCTAGATTGCTTGCCGAGGATGCTTTGGCTGGCATTGCGACGATCCAGCTGGGGGCGAGCACCGAGGCGTCGCGCTTTTTGCCGCCAGCCTGCACGCGCTTTGGTATTTATTCGGCAGGGACTCTGACAATCATGGATTGACTTGCAGTAGCAAGTAAACGGCCTGTGTCGCTCCACATGTTGACGGTGCCGTAGCCAAACCCATTGCCGATATATTCGATACGGTTATCGCATAGCACCCATTCGCTGTCACACAAGTCGGCAAACCGGATGGTGTTGTCGATGCTAGTGCAGTGGGTAACCTGGCCTAAAGCATTGCCCAAGGCTGACGGCATATAATCGGCAATAATCGCCAGTGCTCCGGCATCGTGGTGTACACCGGGCATTCTTGCCCACAACATGCTACCGGCATCGCCGCTGGGTGTGCCAGTGCCAGAGAAGCCGAACATGCCCCGGGCCATTCGAACGTCGACATGCTGATGCAGCGAGTCAGTCTCGTGGTGGTTTCCCAGCGCTTCGCAGGCTTCAGGCCGCGGTGCGTCAGGCATTGTCTCCCACAGACGTTGTATGGCATTGGGCCTAGACCCGCAGGCGCCAAGTATCGTAATAATTTCCTTGTCGCCGAGGTGGCCAACCACACGACCCTGAGTGACGTTGCGACCCACAGCGGGTAACAACACCTCAAGATCGACGACAGCAGGTTGTTGGGTGATCGATAAGTATTGGCCAGTAGCCCAGATAATAGGTTTACCGGTCGCTTGCTCTAAAGCAATGACTCCTGCAGCAAGCCCCACGCCGCCAAACAGGGAGCCGCGGCCACCGGTGGTTCTCTCAACGACGGGCAGTCGCCACTGTAAAGTGTCGACGGGATGGCGCATTTCGAGAAATTCAGCGCAGCTAATTTTGGTTGTTAAGGCTGTTTTGGAGGTTGTTGTGGAGGTTGTTGTGGAGGGGGTTGCAGCAAGTGTTGCAGCAAGTGTTGCAGGATCTGATGGCATGACGGTCGCTCAATTTTCTGACGCCACAGTATACACAAATGGACCTTTTTCGCGGTAGTGAAATCGACCCAGAGCGCGATCGGCGAAGGAATCGTCGTGAAGTCGAGACCTAGGGTCAGCGTGTTAGCGTCGGGTGCAAAAATAGGTTGCGAAAATAGGTTGCAAGAATAGGGTGCAAGAATAGGGTGCAAGAATAGGGTGCAAGAATAGGGTGCAAGAATAGGGTGTGAGCATAGGCGCCAAGCATGAGGTCAGTAGGTCCTAAGAAGCCCTCAAAGCTGACATTAAGATCGAATAAAGTGGCTCGTCCATAGGCAACCGCCGTCACATTTTTGAGTCGGGTTTCGGTATTTCGCAGCGGCGCTGCGAAATTGTGATCAGATCCCCATGGCTGATGCAGGGTCGCTAACTAGTTCAGCCAACACTATGCTTTTAATGAGTTGAAAAATAACGAGAAAAAATATTTTTCGGATAATGTAGAGCCAAAAATTACTTGGCCTAAGTTTTGCGTAATTTATCGCGAGAGTTAGGCTTCGCTGCGTTAGGCGAGTTTGTCGCGGGATGGCAGGGCTGTGATCAAAAAGTTTCGGGTCCACTGCTGTTGGTTCACTTGGGTTCGAATGAGATCAAAGCATTCAAACGGCATTACAAGGACGTGCTCACATGTGGATCAAAATGATAAAAAATCAAAGACTTGGCTTGTTAACAGTGCCTGTCGTGAGCCTTGTGCTGAGTTTTGTTCAAGTTTTTGTTGTTGCGCAAGCCAGCGAATTTGAACGAATAGGCACAGGGCAGGGCCTGTCGCATGCGAGCATTACTGCCTTGGTGCAGGATCATGCGGGCGATATCTGGGTAGGCAGTCAAGCGGGCTTGAATCGTTTTGATGGTCAAGGTTTCGTGACCTATGAGCATATAGCAGCGGATCCTAGTGCCATCAGCGGTGACTGGATCTGGTCAATGGTCGTCGACCATCAAGGTCAATTGTGGGTGGGCTCGAATAATGGTGGGCTGAGCCGGTTCAATAGACGGGAGAACAACTTTTCCAACTATCGGCATGATCCCGATGACCCCCAGAGTCTGCGTTCAAACCAGGTTCGATTTGTTTTTGAAGATAGTTATCATCAAATCTGGGTCGGCACCAAAGGCGGCGGTCTGAGTCGGTTGGATGAGGCGACGGATACGTTCATTCACTATCGTCACGATGCGACAGACAGTGCCAGTCTACCGAGTGATTCGGTCAACTATATCGCTGAGTGGGATCAAAAATTGTATGTGGCGACCGAGTCTGGCTTGGCGGTTCTGGAAGATGGGCAGACGCAATTCAAACAGCATGTTGGTGGGGTTGACCGAAATGTTCGGGTGGTACGTGAGCACCAAGGCAAGCTACTGATTGGCACACATGCCAATGGGTTGCGAGTTTTTGATCCAGCGACGTCGAGCGTTACCGAATTCCGACACACCAAGGATGATCTACATTCGCTGCCCGATGATCTGGTCAGAGATATCTTGATTGATCATCTAGGATCTGTCTGGATCGCGACGGATCAGGGGCTGGCAAACTGGTCAGTAGAGACGCAAGGGTTTGTCACGTTTCGACACGCATCCACGGATCAATATAGTTTGTCTGACAATCGAATTGACTCGCTGTTTGAGGATGACAAACAGATGCTGTGGGTGGGCACCTACGCGGGCCTCAATCTCAAGAAGCCAGTTGATGCGAAGACTCCGTTCTTGCTGAATGCGTCGGCAAATTCTGTCGATGGGTCTTTCGACGCAAAGTCTGCTCGTAGCGGCGATAGGGGCATTTCGAGCCATAGAGACGGGCTATTTCAGCGCTATGACGTTGAGTCAGGGCATTTATCTAATGATATTGTCACGACCATAGCAGAGAGTAAGACTGGTGATATCTGGATTGGCACCTATGGTGGTGGGTTGAACCGGCTGACCCATTCAAACGTCGATGAAGACGTTTATCATTCTTCAGCATTGCCCGACCAGAATTTGGCGGATAAGCGCATCATGGCTTTGGCGATCGATGAGTCTAACAATGTCTGGATAGGCACCCGAACTGCCGGGCTATATCGACTCGGCCCGGGTTTGGGCGAAGTGGCGCATTTTGCGCATGACCCGGCCGATGCAGAATCTATTGGCGCTAACGCTATCACTGCTATTTTTCCCACGGATAATGCAATTTGGGTCGGCACTTATGGTGGCGGGCTCAATCGGCTGGATCTGGCCAGCGAAAAGATAACTCGTTATATCCATCAAGCGAATGATGACACCACATTGGGTAGCAATCGCGTGCTGACGATCTATCGAGATAGGCAGAGCGTGTTTTGGATCGGCACTGAGGATGGGGGTTTGAATCGTTTCAATCCTGATTCAGGTACATTTACGCGCTATATGCATGACCCCAAAAATCCCGATAGCATTTCCCATGACACCGCCTGGGAAATTCTGGAAGCCACAGACGGTTCACTCTGGGTCGGTACCCTGGCCGCTGGTTTAAATCGTTGGTCAGCGGTAGACAGGCAAGTCAATCGGCCGGTATTCAAGCACTATACTAAAGGCAGCGGACTCAGCGGTGATACGATTTACGGTATCCTGGAGAGTCCTTCAGGCGCAATCTGGTTGAGTGGTGATAAGGGCTTATCAGAGCTGAATCCTGACACCGACGAAATACGATACTTTGACAAGAATGATGGCATTGGCGGCGATGAGTTTAATTTTGGTGCGCGTTTGCGCAACCATGCCGGGCACCTTATGTTCGGGGGTGCCGCCGGCATAGTGGTTTTCTGAGGCTTGTTCATCACCGCAGGCTATCATGCGCACAAGTATTCGGCCTGTTGCTTGTCGCCTTTCGATTGACGACATTAGGCAGGGGCGCCTGCGAGGCTTTGTTTAAGGGCTTTAATGCCCACATAATCATCAAAGGCACGCCATAAATGCACCAGGGCCGTCAGGCTCATGGTGTCACGAAGCCCATTGGTGCTGAAGTTAGGTTCGAGGAGAGCCGCGGCAAACTGGTCCCAGGTCCAAGCTAATCAAACTCAATATAAAGAGCAACACCGCAGATGCCAAGGCGCGCGTCCCTAGAGCGACCATGCTATGTGTCATGGCGATACAGGGCGCAAGATAGACGCAGCCGAAACTGCCAGGACAATGTTGCAGCGATACCGTATCCCTATACAGCAAAGTGTTGCGTGCGCAGGGGATGGCGGACAGGGTTGAGATAGCAAGGCCAGCGGTCAGCACCAAGCTGACTTTGATTGGCAAGTAGCGGTCTGCTTAACGGCTTAAGCAGGTCCCGCAGGTCGGCAGGTGGCCAGTTGGCGTGTTGCTCGTCTTAGAAGCTATCCCCAGGCACACGCACCCAGCCTTCCATTAACACCCGTGCGCTGCGGCTCATGCTGGCCTTGACGACAACCCAGTCACCCTCGACCAAGCTGGCCTCGGCACCCACCCGCAACGTCCCGGAAGGATGTCCGAAGCGCACTGCATCCCGCTCGCCGCCGCCGGCGGCGAGATTCACCAGGGTGCCAGGTATGGCGGCGGCAGTCCCGATGGCGACAGCCGCGGTGCCCATCATGGCATGATGCAGTTTACCCATGGATAAGGCGCGCACGCGCAGGTCAATATCGGCGGCCGTAACGGCTTTACCGCTGGACGAGACATAGGCTTGGGGAGCTGCGACAAACGCGACTTTAGGTGTGTGCTGGCGTCCCGCGGCCTGATCAATGGTCTCGATCAATCCCATACGAACCGCGCCATAGGCCCGAATGGTTTCAAACATGGCGAGGGCCTTGTCGTCATTGTTGATGTCATCCTGCAATTCACTGCCGGTGTAGCCGATGTCGCAGGCATTGATGAAAATGGTTGGAATGCCCGCGTTGATCATAGTTGCTTTAAGTGTGCCGACGCCGGGTACTTCAAGGTCATCCACTACCTGCCCCGTTGGGAACATGGAGCCGCCGGCGTCATCGTCCGCCGGATTCATAAAATCCAGGACGACTTCAGCCGCAGGAAATGTCACACCGTCGAGCTCGAAGTCGCCAGTTTCCTGCACAGTGCCATTGTTGATGGGGATATAGGCGATAATAGTCTTCTTGATATTCGCCTGCCAGATGCGCACGGTTGCAATACCATCTTTGGGAATGCGGCTCGCATCCACCAGGCCGCTGTTGATGGCGAATGCGCCGACTGCCGCCGACAGGTTGCCGCAGTTGCCGCTCCAGTCAACGAAGGCCTTGTCGATAGCGACCTGACCGAATAGATAATCCACATCGTGATCCGGCTGGCTGCTCTTCGCTAGAATGACGGTTTTGCTGGTGCTGGAGGTTGCGCCCCCCATGCCGTCAGTCTGTTTGCCGTAGGGATCTGGGCTGCCGATAACCCGCAATAGGAATGCATCTCGAGCGGCACCGGCAACCTGGGTCGATTCAGGCATGTCGTTGAGGCTGAAGAAAACGCCTTTGCTGGTGCCGCCACGCATGTAAGTGGCAGGAATTTTAATTTGGGGTACGTGAGGCATCGTTGTCTCGTCAGTTAAGGCCACCTGTTGGTGGCGATTTGTCTGTTAATAATCTATGTCTGCAGGCTGAGTTTAAGCGTTGGCGGATTCCAGAAAATCCTGCGCGAAGCGTTGTAGTACACCACCTGCATCATAAATCGAAACCTCTTCGGCAGTGTCTAGTCGGCAGGTGACTGGCACTTCTAGCTGCTCACCGTTTTTACGGGTAATGACCAGGGTCAGGGCGGCTCGCGGCGTAGGTTTGCCAATCACGTCGTAGGTTTCTGTGCCATCAATTGCATAGGTTGCACGGTTCTCGCCAGCCTTGAATTCCAACGGTAAAACGCCCATGCCGACGAGGTTGGTTCGGTGAATGCGCTCAAAACCCTCGGCAACAATCGCTTCGACACCGGCCAGTCGCACGCCCTTGGCGGCCCAGTCGCGAGAAGAACCTTGACCATAGTCAGCGCCAGCGATAATGATCAAGGGCTGTTTCCGTTCCATATAGATCTCAATGGCTTCCCACATGCGCGTGATCGTACCTTCTGGTTCCAGGCGGGCCAGAGAGCCTTGTTTGATTTCGCCGTTGTCTAGCACCATTTCGTTCAGCAGTTTTGGATTGGCAAATGTAGCCCTTTGCGCCGTCAAATGATCACCGCGGTGAGTCGCGTAGGAATTAAAATCTTCCTCTGGCAGGCCCATTTTATGTAGGTATTCGCCGGCTGCGCTATCGAGCATGATGGCATTCGAGGGTGACAAATGGTCGGTGGTGATATTGTCACCTAACACAGCCAGAGGGCGCATGTTCTTGAGTGCTCGCTCTCCCGCCAAGGCGCCTTCCCAATAGGGTGGGCGGCGAATGTAAGTGCTCTCGGGGCGCCAGTCATAGAGCGGATCGGTCTGGTCAGTGACGTCCTTCAAGGTAACAAACATAGGATCGTAGACCTTACGGAATTGCTCTGGTTTGACGCTCTGCTTGACGATGGCGTCTATTTCCTCATCCTTCGGCCAGATATCTTTTAGTCTGACGGGCGTACCTTCGGTGTCGTAGCCCAGGATGTCCTTTTCAATGTCGAAGCGTATGGTGCCGGCGATGGCATAGGCCACGACCAGCGGTGGCGATGCCAAAAATGCTTGTTTAGCATAGGGGTGAATCCGCCCATCAAAATTGCGGTTGCCTGACAATACGGCTGTGGCGTAAAGATCTCGGTCGATCACTTCTTGTTGAATAACAGGGTCCAGTGCGCCACTCATACCATTACAGGTAGTACAGGCAAAACCGACGATGCCAAAACCGAGTTGCTCGAGTTCTGACAGCAGATTCGCATCTTCCAGATACAATTGAACGGCTTTTGAGCCTGGCGCCAGCGAGGTTTTAACCCAGGGCTTGCGTGTCAGACCCAGGGCGTTGGCATTGCGTGCAATCAAGCCGGCGGCGATCACATTGCGCGGGTTGCTGGTATTCGTGCAGCTGGTGATCGCGGCGATAATAACAGCGCCATCGGGCATTTTTCCGGCTTCATTCTCGATGATGCCGCTGATGCCGCGGGCCGCCAGTTCCGATGTTGGCACTCGTCGATGGGGGTTGGACGGACCGGCAATATTACGACCTACAGATGACAGGTCAAAGGTCAGTACCCGCTCGTATACCGCGTCTGTGAGACTGTCAGCCCACAGGCCGGTGGCTTTCGCGTAGGTTTCTACGAGTTTGATTTGCTCGTCTTCTCGACCGGTGAGGCGCAAGTAATCAATCGTTTGCTGATCGATGTAGAACATCGCAGCGGTGGCACCGAATTCCGGTGTCATATTGGAGATGGTGGCGCGGTCACCGAGGGTGAGGTGCGTTGAGCCTTCACCATAAAACTCAAGATAGCTCGATACCACTTTGCCGTCCCGGAGGAATTCCGTTAGGGCCAGAACGATATCAGTAGCAGTGATGCCCGGTTGTGGCTTGCCGGTAAGGTTCACGCCGATAATGTCTGGTAGGCGCATATATGAGGCGCGGCCGAGCATGACGCTTTCAGCCTCAAGGCCGCCGACGCCAACGGCGATAACCCCGAGTGCGTCAACCATCGGTGTATGGCTGTCGGTGCCCACCAGCGTGTCAGGAAAGGCAACGCCGTCACGAACCTGAATGACCGGTGACATTCGTTCCAGATTGATCTGGTGCATGATGCCATTGCCGGGCGGGATCACATCCACGTTCCTGAAGGCTTCTTTAGTCCAATTGATGAAGTGAAAACGATCTTCGTTGCGACGGTCTTCGATGGCGCGATTTTTTTCGAAGGCCTGTGCGTCAAAGCCAGCGTGCTCAACAGCGAGCGAGTGGTCGACAATTAACTGGGTGGGGACCACGGGGTTCACCTGTGAGGGATCACCGCCTTTAGCCGCGATGGCGTCTCGCAGGCCAGCGAGGTCAACCAACGCGGTTTGTCCCAAAATGTCGTGACAGACCACGCGGGCAGGAAACCAGGGAAAGTCCAGGTCGCGTTTGCGTTCGATGAATTGTTTGAGCGAGTCAGTCAGAACCGCCGGGTCGCACCGACGCACGAGATTCTCGGCGAACACGCGGGAAGTATAGGGTAATTGTGCATAGGCGCCGGCTTGAATCGCATCAACTGCGGCCTGGGTATCAAAATAATCCAGGTCGGTACCGGGTAGTGATTTACGGTATGTCTTGTTCATAGCTTAATCCACACTAGAAGTGCTGTTGAGGTCGGCGGTGTGTCCGCATCCCTGATGTCTTTGTATTGTTCGTCGCCCTATAACTGGGGCGGCCTTAACGTCGCTGCGAAGTCGATGACTTGAGCTTAAATTGGTTATTGAACCCAACCGTACGGGCAACATTGTTGCTTAGCAAGCTGGCAACATTGTTGCTTAACTAGTTGGTGGGTTGCAATACCCTGCGGCCTCACTGGTTCAGCTTCGAGTACGCCGCGGCCGCGTCAGTCTGACGAAACCGGTCTGGCGAAACAAGCCTGAAAAACGAAAAAAGCCTGAATAAGTGCTGGAATGGCCCGGTCTGTCTGCCAGTGTGTTGGCTATTAGTGAGCATTCGATTGCTGTTTGAGCGGCCCTGGTTGCCGGTTATTCAGGTGCCTAAACGTGTCCTTGTTGGAATATATTAGATGCCAACTATTCCCTGAACGTTTTTTTTTATGTCTGATAAAGTCAGTTTCAGTTCAAGGCAATACAGCTCACGTTTACTCACTTCATACAGGATCTTCGGTTATGGCAATGCAACAGGCTGAATCAATTACTGAACAGGATTTTTTTGCTGAGATGACGGAAATTAAACGCCGACTGCCGCAGATTGCTGTTGATGACAATCTGTCCGAGTGGGAGCAGGCGCGCATGAGCAGCAAGACCTGGTCAATGGAACAAGATTAACACGCTTTGTTTGCCAGCGGACGTTCGTGCCGCTGGCTTTTTTTTCACGCGGGCGATTTTAGGCTGCCAAGGCCGAGATTGCGCGCCCTGCGACTAATGGTCTGGCTGCTGATCCCGCTGGGATAGGTCTCTATCGGACAGCATATTGCGCCCCGCCTGTATGAGTGATTTAGTCCCGCGCCACTGAAGTCATTCACTGCCAGTAAACCGTGGCGACCTAATCGCTGTGAATCGTGCCTGCTATCAAGCCTCAGACAATGCTATCTTATCAATCAGTCAATGGTCCCTGCCACAATACTTCGATTTGGCGTGCGGCTACTTGATCAGCGAGGTGGCTTTTGATGAGACGTTTTTTTGGCCAGCTGGTCACGCTGATATTGCTGGCAGCCTGCGAGCCCAGTGAGGAGCCGCTGTTCATGAGCTACGACAACACGGATATTCTAACCCTGCAGGCCAAAATGGCGGCGGGTGAATTGGATGCTCGCGCGTTAACAAACTATTATCTCGATCGTATTGAGCAACTGGATCGGCACGGTCCGGCTCTGAACGCGGTCATCGAACTCAACCCTGACGCCTTGGCGATAGCCGACACTCTCGATCAGGAACGTCGAAATGGATCGGTGCGAGGACTATTGCATGGGATTCCGGTGTTGCTCAAAGCCAATATTGATACGGCAGACAAGATGGCGACGAGTGCCGGATCGTTAGCCTTGCAGAACCATTATGCCGCACGTGATGCTTTCATCGTCACAGGTCTGCGGGCGGCCGGCGCGATTATTCTGGGTAAGACCAATCTCAGTGAATGGGCCAACTTTCGTTCCAACCATTCTTCCAGTGGCTGGAGCAGTCTGGGTGGCCAGACTCGAAATGCCTATGATCAAACTCGTAATCCCTGCGGTTCATCTAGCGGCTCGGCAGTAGCGGTTGCCGCGGGATTGGTCAGCGTCGCGATTGGCACCGAGACCGATGGGTCTATCGTCTGCCCGGCGAGCAGCAACGGGATCGTCGGTATCAAGCCGACCTTAGGTCTGGTTTCTCGGCAAGGCATTATTCCTATCGCTCATAGTCAAGACACGGCGGGCCCGATGGGGCGCACGGTATTGGATGCGGCGATACTCTATTCAGTGCTGATCGCCGAAGACATCAATGACACGTCGGCGCCGCCATTTCCGCACGAGCTACCTGACGTGCTGGCGGCTATCGAGAATGCGTCGCTTGAGGGTAAGCGGATAGGCGTCTGGAGAAACTACGCCGGTGCCAATGCCGATGCTCGAGTGGAACAAATTCTGACGAACAGTCTAGCAACACTGCGCCGACAAGGAGCGGTGATTGTCGATGATATCCAGATCGAGACACAGGGACTGCGGAATGCAGAGTTTGAAGTGCTACTTTACGAGTTTAAGGCCGGTCTGAATGCTTACTTGGCAACCTCTGGCGCCACTCTGCCCGACCTGCAAGCCATCATTATCTACAATCAGCAACAGGCAGGCAGGGTCATGGCTTTTTTCGGGCAGGAAACGCTAGAGCTGGCCCAGACCAAGGGACCACTCGATGAGCAGGTCTACCTAGACGCTTTGCATCTGAGTAAGGCGCTGGCGCAAAACGGTATCGATGGGGCGATCAAAACCCATGATCTCGATGCTCTCATCGCGCCTACCGGGGGCCCCACGTGGCTCACAGATCATGTTAATGGCGATCGCTCTTCAGGAATATCCAGTGCGTCGCTGGCAGCAGTCGCCGGTTACCCGGCCGTGACATTGCCAGCAGGTTATGTCGAAGGTTTACCCGTGGGGTTGACGTTCTTTGGTGCGGCTGGCACTGATGCGCAGCTGGTGGCGTTGGCCCATGCTTTTGAACAAGTGAAACAGGTCCGAGTTGCGCTTGAGTTTTAGTCGGCGTCGCGGTGCTGATGTCACTAATGACGGTGCAATGTAGTCGTGCAATGTAGTCGTGCAATATCGTTGTGGAATATTAGCCCCGCGAGCCGTGATGGCAGGTGACCTATAGTCCTGGCGGGTTTTGGATTGGCTTAAAAATGACGAGCTGATAGATTAACAAGAATAACCGACAGGAGAGTGTGATGCAGCCAGTGTGCTTGGTGATGGGTGCGGGTGCCGGTATTGGCGGAACCGTGGGGCAGCGGTTCGCTCGAGAGGGCTATCATGTGGTGCTGTGTCGTCGCAGTGATGAAGAAGGCTTGAAACGCATGGTCGGTGAGATCAAAGCGGCAGGGGGTGCCGCAACAGGCTACCTGCTAAATGCAACCGAAAATGACGCCATAGAATCTCGAGTGGCTGCTATCGAGGCCGACATAGGGCCGATTGAGGTGGTGATCTACAACCTGGGCGCTCAGATTGGTGACCGAAGCTTGGCAGATACCAGTTATAAGGCCTTTGAAATGGGCTGGCGGTTGGGTACGTTTGGCTTGTTCCGGCTAGCCTCGGCGGTCTGTCCAGGCATGGTGGCGCGAGGTAAAGGCACTATTTTGGTCACATCTTCCACTGCGGCGGTGCGGGGTAATGGTGGTCAGCATTCCCATGCCGCAGCCATGGGTGGGCGCCGAATGCTGTGCCAGTCATTGAATGCTGAGTTTGGCCCGAAGGGTGTTCACGTCAGTCATATCATCATCGATGGTGCCGTGGACGCTCCAGATACCTTGGGTAAAATGCTGGGTGCCGAAGGCTTTCAAGCCCTGCGCGAGACTCGTGGGCAAGCCCATGATGGCTTGATGTTGCCCGCGAAAATTGCCGAGACCTACTTACACTTAGCGCAGCAACATCGTTCGACCTGGACTCACGAGTTGGATATGCGCTCCTTCTCTGATCGACCCTGGTGGAACCATTGATTGCCGAGACGCGTTATCTTGGCCCCTGCCAAGGTGCTGTCAAAGACCGCTTGAGCCGTTAATGAAATTCAGCAGAGTGACGCAAGCCGCTTGCAAGCCGTCGCGGTATGGGTCATGTTTAACCCTCGATTTCAGGAAAGACCCAGACCATGACCCAGCTCCATGAAGGCTATGATATACCGGCTGTCGAAGCCTGGATTGCCGCCAATATTCCCGCTCTGACACCGCCATTCACCTGGACTCGGTTACCCGGCGGGCATTCTAATTTGACCTATAAAATTGTGGCGCTGGATGGCGCCGAGGCGGTTATTCGACGACCGCCCATGGGTGAACTCTTGCCTAAGGCCCATGATATGGGGCGCGAGTGGTCCTTGATCAAGGCCCTTGGACCGACTGCAGTGCCCGTGCCAGCAGCTCTGGGTTTCTGTGAGTCCCCTGACGTGACGGGCGCCTGGTTTTATGTGATGGGTGTGGTCAATGGCCGGCCCCTGTATAACGCTGACGATTGCCTCGAGTGGGTTGCGCCGGAAAATCGAGTGACCTTGGCACATTCTTTCATTGATGTTCTGGCCGACCTGCATTCACTGGACCCCGATGAGTTGGGTTTAGGTGATTTGGGAAAAAAAGAAAATTATGTTGGGCGTCAGTTGAAGACTTGGTATCGATCCTGGACGGCGTCCATTGAACCGGCACAATACGATGACCCCCGAGCCCATGAACTGCAGCGTTACTTTCTCGAGCATATGCCTGATCAGGGGCCTGCCAAAGTGGTGCATGGTGACTATGGCCTGCACAATTGCTTGATTGGCGCCGATGGAACGGTGGCGGCAGTGGTTGATTGGGAAATTTCGACTCTGGGTGATCCGCTGGCAGATCTGGCCTATGCCTTAAATCAGTGGTCAGAGCCTGGGGATCCAGTGCTCGCCGGACCCGGCGGACCGACGTCATTACCCGGATTCCCGAGTCGGGCTTATTTAGCCGAGCGGTACGCTGCCAAGACCGGTCGTGACCTGACCATGCTGGATTTTTATGTAGGCTTTAATCGTTGGAAAACAGCGGCCATTGTTCACGGTGTCTATGCACGTTATATGGAAGGCAAAAAGAGTGCTGAAGGAGTTGATGTTGAGACACTGCGGCTGCGGATTGGCTTGGCGTTGGATTCTGCCGAGCAGGCGATCGAGCGATTGGAGAAACAGTTGGGTCGATAGGCGAGCTTCATGTTTTTTTACTGCGTAAAAAAGCCATGAAGTGGGTGCATATATAGAGATGCGAGTGCGGGAGGGGGCCCTCTCGGTGTTACGGTGTAACACCTGCCGGGCTTCATGTTTTTTTACTGCGTAAAAAAGCCATGAAGTGGGTGAATATAGAGATGCGAGTGCGGGAGGGGGTGTCCCTCTCGGTATTACTGCGTAACACCTGCCGGGCTTCATGTTTTTTTACTGCGTAAAAAAGCCATGAAGTTATTGGTGGAGCCAGACGGGATCGAACCGTCGACCTCAACACTGCCAGTGTTGCGCTCTCCCAGCTGAGCTATGGCCCCAATAAACTTGTCAACGGCGGGTGTTTGCCGATTGAAGGAGCGCCATAGTAACTAAAGATCGGGTCTGATTCAACCAGCGTTTAAGGGTGTTTTACGCCCGGCTGATTGACGATATTCTGGGCCGGGCAAATTTGTTACCCTTAGCGTCTTTCTATCTGTCAACTATCTGTCAACAATGGACGCGATATGACCATCACCAATATTTCAGCGGGCACCTCAGTAGGCACCTCAGTAGGCACGCCGCTATCGGCTGTCTCGACGCGAGTACTGCTCTGTGGCAGTGGCGAGTTAGGCAAGGAAGTTGCGATCGAATTGCAACGTTTGGGTATTGAGGTGATAGCGGTGGATCGCTACGCGGATGCTCCTGCTATGCAGGTCTCTCATCGATCTTACGTGATCTCAATGTTGGATGGCGCAGCGCTGCGAGATATTGTTGAAAAAGAGAAGCCTGACTTTATCATCCCGGAAATCGAAGCGCTGAACACCGACACGCTGGTCGACCTGGAAGCTGAAGGCTATCGGGTCGTGCCTACCGCCAGAGCTGCCCGGTTGACCATGAATCGTGAGGGCATTCGGCGCCTGGTGGCGGAGGAGTTAGGCCTGCCGACCTCGCCCTATGCTTTCGCCGATACTCAAGAGGAGTGCCAGGCCGCCATGACGATGATTGGTTTGCCTTGTGTGATCAAACCAGTGATGTCGTCGTCGGGTAAGGGTCAGACCCTGGTGAAATCGTCAGAGGCGCTGGCGGCAGCCTGGCGCTATTCGCAGCAAGGTGGGCGAGCCGGTGCCGGCCGGGTTATCGTCGAGGGTTTTGTCCAGTTTGACTATGAGATTACCTTGCTGACAGTGCGGCACAAAGATGGAACGACATTTTGCCAACCCATCGGGCATCGCCAGGAAGACGGCGATTATCGCGAATCTTGGCAGCCTCAGCCTATGTCAGCAGTGGCGCTTGAGCGCGCTGAGTCTATTGCCCGACAGGTGACAGATGCCCTCGGCGGGCACGGTATTTTTGGTGTCGAGTTGTTTGTTGCCGGTGATAGGGTGATTTTTAGCGAGGTATCGCCGCGACCCCATGACACAGGCATGGTGACAATGATTTCCCAGGATTTGTCACAGTTCGCGCTACACGTTCGCGCTATTCTCGGTCTGCCAATTCCTGTTATTCGCCAGCGTGGACCTTCTGCTTCCAGTGTGTTGCTCGTAGAGGGCGAATCTCACTCGGTGCTTTATCAGCATATCGATCAGGCACTGGCTGAGCCAGACACGGAAATTCGACTGTTTGGTAAGCCGCAGGTCAGCGGGCGACGGCGAATGGGCGTGACATTGGCGCGCGGAGCAACCATAGAGGAGGCGTTGGCCAAAGCCATTCGTGCCTCCAAGGCGATTCGCGTGGATTGTTCTTCGGTTGACTCCGGCGGAGACGCAAAGCTAGGCGCGCCTGAGTGATATTCAACCGGTATTACGCATGCCGGCAGCGATCCCCGCGATAGTGACCAGCAGCGCCTTGTCGACATAGATGCTGGTCTCGGTTGAGTCACGACTACGGGCCATCAGTTCGATCTGCAGGAAATGCAACGGGTCCGTATAGGGATGACGTAACTCCAGTGTACGACGGATTTCTGGTGAATTTTCCAGTAGCCGGGTCTGGCCCTTCAGTCGATTTAAGTGTTCGATCAGTGCGCGCAATCGCTCCCTGAGTTCTTGGCCGAGGGATTGCAGCGCTGGCTCTACCAGGACGTCGTCGTATTCTTGGGCGATAGTGGTATCCGCTTTGCTTAACACCATTTCCAGCATGTTCAGCTGGGATTGAAAGAATGGCCACTCGGCAATCATTTCTCGCAAGGTATGCCAGTCTTTGCCGGTAAACTCCTCGGCGAAGGCAGCGTCAGTGCCGAGCCAAGCGGGTAACATTAAACGTTTTTGAGTCCAGGCAAAAACCCAGGGAATTGCGCGCAGGTCATCGATGGTTTTCTTGACGTCAGCGCCACCGGGCCTGCGAGCTGGCCGACTACCCAGTGCCAATTTAGCGAGTTCTTTTTCCGGCGTGCCTTGGTCGAAATAAGCGACAAAGCGATCATCTTCTTTGACCATGCTTCGATAAGCATCGCGGGCTTGTTCCGCCAATCGGTTCATCAGTAGCCGCCAATTTTCTCGGGGTTTCGGTGGCGGTATCAGGCTGGCCTCAATGGCGGCCCCCAAAATCAGGTCGAGGTTATTCAGTGCCAAGGAAGTCGATCCATATTTGAAGCGAATCATCTCTCCTTGTTCGGTTACGCGAATACTGTTGCTGATGGAACCCGGCGGTTGGGACAATATCGCTGATCGAGCCGGTCCGCCACCGCGGCCGACTGTGCCGCCGCGACCGTGAAATAACGTGAGTTTGACGGCGTACTTTTCGGCGATAGTCACCAAGTCTTCTTGGGCCCGATATTGAGCCCAAGCAGCCGCCATTTGGCCGGCATCTTTAGCTGAGTCAGAGTAGCCGATCATGATTTGTTGGTAGCCTTGGATGTAATGGGTATACCAAGGAATGCGCAACAAGCGTTCGAGTGTCCAAGCCGCATTTTCGAGATCTTCAAGGGTCTCAAACAAGGGCACCACAGGCAGTTGTTTGCGCAGGCCGCACTTCTTGAGAAGCAAGACCACGGCGAGCACGTCCGATGGATTTTTTGCCATTGAGATGATGTAGCAGGAAATGCCTTCGGCTTCGTCGTTTGCGATCAGGCGAAATGTCTCCAGGGTCTCGACGACACTGGCTGACGGTGACCATTCGTCAGGAATCAAGGGGCGTTTTGTTTCGAGTTCCGCGACCAGAAAATCCTGCCGAGCTTTTTCTGACCATTGACCATACTGCCCGAGTTCGAGATAGGTCGTCAGCTCGTCGAGTAACTCAACATGTTTGTCAGCGTTCTGGCGAATGTCTAGGTCAACCAGGGTCACGCCAAATGTCGTTACCCTCACCAGGGTGTCATTCAACAGGCCGTCGGCAATAATGCCCATGCCGCAACTATGCAATGACTCGTAGCAGGCGAATAGTGGGTTGAATAATTGATGAGGTTGTAAGATCAGGCCTTCCTGCGGAGGTTCGTCAGAGGACGACCATTGCCGAGTGGCCGTGAGCTGTTCGCGAAGATTCCGCAAAACAACACGGTAAGGCTCGTGGGCTTCTCCGTTCGATAATTGGCGGATTTCATCGCTGCAGTGACTCATGGAAAGCTGCGAGAGTAGTTCCTCTACATCGCGCAGGTATAAATCTGCGGCCATCCAGCGCGCCAGACGAATCACTTCGTCGGTGACGCGGGCGGTGACATTGGGATTGCCATCTCGATCTCCGCCCATCCAGGACGCGATCTTAACCGGGGTGGACGTGATAGACAGATGCGTGCCGGTGTGTTCGAACAGCAGTTGGTCGAGGCCTTTCCAAAGCTTAGGTATGGCATTCCAGAAGGAATGTTCTATGACGGCATAGCCCCATTTAGCCTCATCCTGTGGCGTCGGTGGTTCGGTGCGGATCTCGTCCGTATACCAGACTTCGGCAATTAAGCGTTCGAGCTCAAGGCGATTATTGCTTGGCAGAGGTTGGTCTTCGGTGACTTTGTCTAACTGCGACGAAATGCGATTGTATTTTTGAATCAGGGTGCGTCGCGTAATTTCCGTTGGGTGCGCCGTTAGCACCAGTTCACAGCTAATATTGTTTACGGTCGAAATAATGTCAGCCTGGCTGATCCCGGTCGCCTCAAGGTGGTTGAATAAAGCATTGAGGTTGGAGGCCTGGGGGAAGTCGCCATGACGCAGGTCGTCAGCTTCTGCTTGCTCGGCGATATTGGCGAGATTGAGGAACTGGTTAAAAGCCCTTGCGACGGACACGAGAGTGTCGCCTTCTAGGCTCTTGAGTGCGGTATGCAGCGCCCTGTCAGGGGTGTCGTTGCCCTGACGCCGCTGTTTGGCGAGGACTCTGATCTCTTCAATTTTTTCGACAAACTCGGGGCCGTGCTGATCAATCATGGTTTCGCCAAGGATGTCGCCGAGAATTCTCACTCGGTGGCGAAGTCGTCTTGATATCAGTTCGTCCACAGTCGCTCCAAAAAACAGTTTTAGTGTCTACGTATTGCGAAGATAAAGTCGCGGAAATAATCCATCAGTGTTTCATATTTGAAGTCTGTGAATTCACCGGCGTCGAAGTACATGCCATGGGCTGCACAGGTCTCATACTGGAGATGTTTCTGCTTGGGATCAGAAACTGGGGTCATTCGTACACCGCAGCGAGGGCAGTCGATATCCCGCAGGGCGTAGTGTTGCTGGCTAAGGATTGTGCCGCTATCGTCGATGTGTTCTGACATCCATTTATCTTTGAGTATTTCAGCCTCGCCAAGGTCAAACCAGAGACCATGACAAGCGACACATTTATCGATTGTCACGCTGCCGGATAGGGTACTTAAGGTTTTTTCTTGCATCCTGCCATGGCATTTTGGACATTCCATTGTCTATTCTCCCTTTGGTCTTTTGGTATTATCCATAGATTAGCCCGGGATGCGAAATGGTTTCCCGGGGGCTATTTCGCCGTTGCTGTTTCGTCACTACCATTTCGTCGATATAGTACAAGCCATTAGCCTTTAGGTAGCGTTGGCGTCGAACGATGATGTGGAAATTGTTGAAATTGCAGAGTGTCCTGTTGTTGGCTTTGAGCACCATTGGCGCAGCCCAAGCAGCCCAAGCAGAGGCGCCTGATGAAGGCGGCGCCATGACCCTTGATGCTCGCGTCGATGAAGGCGTTATGGGTATCAATGACAAGTTGGTCAAGTGGCGCCGTGATCTGCACGCGCATCCCGAATTGAGTAATCGTGAATTTCGAACCGCGGAGGTCATCGCGGCGCATCTTCGCGCGCTGGGCATGACAGTGACGACTGACGTTGCGCATACCGGTGTGGTTGGTTATTTGCGCGGTCGTAGCGAACACCCATTGGTGGCCTTACGCTCAGACATGGATGCCTTGCCCGTGACCGAACAAGTCGATTTGCCCTTTGCCTCAACGGTCAAGGGGGAGTATCTGGGTCAAGAGGTGGGTGTTATGCATGCCTGCGGCCATGATAATCATATGGCCATGCTGATGGGTGCCGCTGAGGTGCTTGCGGGCATGGCCGACGAGATTCCCGGTTCCATTAAATTCATCTTTCAGCCAGCGGAGGAAGGGCCGCCGGAAGGTGAGCAGGGCGGTGCGCAATTAATGGTTAAAGAAGGCGTTCTGCAAGACGTGGATGCCATCTTTGGTTTGCATGTTTTTCCTTCTGCGCTCGGCACCGTTCAGTATCGCGCGGGTGGCATTATGGCCAGTTCCGATACCTTTAGAATCAAGGTCAAGGGTCGGCAAACCCATGGCGCCGTGCCTTGGGGCGGGGTTGATCCGATCGTTGTGGCAGCCCAGATTGTGCTTGGCTTACAGACAATTCCAAGTCGCCAATTGGACTCTACGTTGACGCCGTCGATCGTCACGATCGGCAAGATTCAGGGAGGGGTGCGGTCCAACATTATTCCCGATGAAGTTGAGATGCTCGGCACGATTCGAACCTTCGACCAGGCAGTGAGAGAAGATATACATGCACGCATGGAGCGTACTGCCAGTCTCATCGCCGAGAGCGCCGGGGCGACAGCCGAAGTGCAGATTCTTGCCGGCACGCCGGTGACCTCGAATGACCCACTGTTGACGCGCCTGATGGTGCCCACGCTTGAGCGGGTGGTGGGTCAGGCGCAGTTGTCAATATCACCGAGGACGACCACGGCAGAGGATTTTGCCTATTATCAGCAGCAGATACCGGGCATGTTTTTCTTTCTCGGCGTCGCTAATCCTTTGGACCCGGCACCCGCCTCAAATCATTCACCTTACTTTTATGCAGATGAACGGGCCTTACCTGTTGGGGTCAAGTTGCTGACGTATCTCGCCCTGGATTATTTGCGCTTGGCTGGGGCCGACAAGGCGCCATGAGTCAGCCCATGGATCTCGACTACAGCGTCCCGTAGATGTCGTGCGAATCGTGACAGTCTATCGATGTTACAAAGCTGATCCTGATCATTCATCTGAAATTGACTGCCGTAAGGTGGCAGATGAACGAAGACTACCGTGCTGAGGCGGGGATAATCTTCTTTGAGGCTTTCCAGGCTATACAGGGTTTCTTCGCAGAGAAATGCGCCGGCGTCGGTGGATACTCGAATCGGCCAGCCGTGTGCGCGCAGGCGCTGACAAAGTGGTTCTGCAGCGATGCTGGCATTGCGTAGTGCTGGCCCCAGTGGGTCAATCAGGCGCTGCAAAGGCGTGTTGGCGCGATTGTCAGGACGCATGGCCCGTTCATTGCGCGCAACGATCTCGATAGTAAACTCACCCACATGGCCTTCGCCCATGCTGATAATGATGTTCGGACAATGGCTGGCACAAATAGGCTTTAGTCGGGCCAGGGGTTCGCCCCAAACTACGGGTATCTCAAGGGTGTCGACTGCCAGACCTTGACTCGCCAATGACTTAACGGCGAGCGAGGAGGCATTCTCGAGGCGTCCGTCGAAGGGGCTGAAGCCGGTCATCAATATGTGCATGGTGCTGCTCTGGGCTGTTTGATATAGGGATTGAAGCAAAGCTTGAGTCATTGATCAATGGTGCTTTTGGCCTCCTTGCCCCCGAGTGATGGTCGCAGGTGCTACACTCTGGTTTTTATTGTCGGCTCAATATGTCTCAGGTAACGCGCAAGCAATCTGCCAGCGTCGGCAGCAAAGCCGGTCGGTTTTTTACCCGAGGCATGTTTGCGGCATTAAAAAATCGCGACTTTCGCTTTCTTTGGGTCGGTAATCTCGCCGCTCAGTTTGCCATGCAGATGCAAATGGTGGCCCGAGGCTGGCTCATCTATGCCATGACGCAATCGCCTATGATGCTGACCTGGGTGCTGTTGTCATTTGCTGCGCCATCCTTTCTGTTTTCCTTATTCGGTGGCGTGATGGCTGACCGTATGCAGAAGAAGCAAGTGATGATGGTAGCCCAGGGCTTAAATGCCACGGCGACCCTGGTGATGGCGACGATCGTGATGAGCGGTCAGGTGACCTTCATGGACTTCATCTACTTTGGCTTATTCAACGGTACGGTATTGGCCTTGAGCATGCCGGCTCGCCAATCGGTGATACCAGAGTTAGTGGGTGAAGAGACGCTGTTTAACGCGATGGCGTTAAGTACCGCTAGCATGAATCTGTCCAGGGTCTGCGGTCCGGCACTGGCGGGTGCCATCATCGCCATGCTCGCCGATGGCGATACCGCCAACACCTTTGCGGTCGGCGTGGTGTATTACATCATTGCCGCGCTCTACCTGATCGCCGTGGCCGCGTTGCTGCTGATGCGCTATCAGGGGAACTCAACTATGGTGGTGGAGCAAGGCGTGTTCGCCGACATCGGCGCTGGCTTGGTCTATATGTGGCGCTCACCGCTCATTTTCGGTTTGTTGTTGATGGCCTTTGTTCCCATGTTGTTTGGAATGCCGATCCAATTTCTGATGCCCGCGTTCAACCAGGACATGTTGCAGGGGGGGGCGGATTCGTTGGGTTTGCTGCTGGCGTTCAATGGCCTGGGGGCGCTGTGTGGCAGCTTGTTGTTGTCCCGCCTCGGCGACCTGCGGCATAAAGGGCTCTGGCTGCTTTTACTGTCACTGGGTTGGGCGGTGTTCATGGCGATGTTTGCGTTCACGACCCGATTAGCGTTGGCGGTGCCGATGATTACCTTGGTCGGACTCTGTAGCTCCATGTATATGGCCATGAACATGAGTTTGGTGCAATTGGCCGTGCTGCCGGCGATGCGGGGTCGGGTCAACAGTATTTTGATGATGTCATTTGGCTTGATGCCGGTGGGTGTGATCCCCGTCGGGTATATTGCCGAACACTATGGCATTGACACTTCCTTGTGGATTAGCGCCGTCTGTCTGGCTATAGTCACCCTGGTGCTGGCGGTTTGTATCCCTGCGATCAGACAGATCGATCAGGGTTATGCAAAGCCACCGCCGACGGCGTGACGCAAAACGTGGCTGTGAGGTTTCGTCAGCAGAACCCAAGGTTTGAAGAACAGATCGAAAATGCGCCAGTAGGCGTCAAAAGAAGTCAGTAAAAAATCATAAAACCGGAGTAGAAGCATGAAAGCTGCCATATTTAGAGAAGTGGGAAAGCCCCTGCAAATCGAGCAAATCAGCATCTCAAAGCCAGGGCCAAGAGAAGTATTGATTAGAACGGCAGCAGCCGGCGTCTGCCATAGTGATCTGCACTTTATCGAGGGCCTGTATCCTGCCCAGACACCCATGGTGCTTGGCCATGAGTCAGCAGGTATTGTTGAGCAGGTTGGATCTGACGTCACTTATGTTAAGCCCGGCGACCATGTGATCACCTGTCTGTCAGTTTTTTGTGGTCATTGCGAGCAATGTTTGACCGGTCATATGTCCCTGTGTGCCAGTGCGGAAGTGCGTCGGCCCGCCGATGAAGAGCCGCGTTTGTCACATAATAATGCCATCGTAAACCAGTTTGCCAACCTGTCTTCCTTCGCAGAGCAAATGCTGATTCATGAGCACGCGCTGGTGAAGATTCGTGAAGATATGCCGCTGGACCGTGCTGCCTTGATCGGTTGTGCTGTGACCACTGGTGTGGGTTCCGTGTTTCATACGGCCGCCGTGGCGCCGGGCAGTACAGTGGCTGTTATCGGTTGTGGTGGGGTTGGTCTGTCAGCAATCAATGGCGCCGCGATTGCGGGTGCGGCACGAATTATCGCGATCGATATGGTGGACTCCAAGCTTGAGATGGCAAAGGACTTTGGCGCAACGGATGTGATTAACGGTCGCAATGGTGATGCTGTCGAGCAAGTGATGGAATTAACCAAAGGCGGGGTACAGTATTCCTTCGAAGCGATTGGTTTGAAGCAGACGGCGGAAGATTCGTTTCGCATGTTGAGACCGGGCGGCACTGCAACCATCATCGGTATGATTCCCGTCGGCGTGAAGATCGAGTTGATGGGCGCAGCGTTCCTGCAGGAGAAGAAGATTCAGGGCTCAATGATGGGTTCAAATCGGTTTCGAGTTGATATGCCACGATTCATCGATTTTTATCTGCAAGGCAAGCTGCATCTAGACCAACTGATTTCTAAGCGTATTAAGCTTGAGCAAATCAATGACGCCTTCGCCGATATGAAGACCGGCGCAGTAGCGCGCAGTGTTATTGTGTTCGATCAATAGCACTCGTCTGTGCGGTTACTGCATCAGCCTATGCTAGATCTGATCTAGGAAGGCGGGTGCAGTCGCCAGCGAGGCTCAGGCCGACTCTTCTTCTTTGAGTCGGATACGACTCTTCTTGTCTGGATATTTGGCATTGATGGGTTCATAGAAGGCCCGAATTTTGTCCATATCTTCTTTTACGTTGCCGCTAAGATAGAACGATAGCCCCAGACCTGCCACCTTGCGCTGATAATCGAGGTACCCGCAGACCACTGGAATATTGGCTTCCAGCGCGATCCGGTAAAACCCTGACTTCCAGTATTCCGTATAGCCGCGAGTGCCACTGGGTGGTACTACTAGCGCTGTGCCATCGCCGTGCTTGATTCGCTCTGCAAGCCGCTGTACCAGATTGGTGCTTCGTGAACGCTCGACGGGTACGCCGCCAAAAAAAGTCATTAGCGGGCCAAGCACTGGCACGAACAGGGTGTTCTTAACCAGCCAGTTTATGCGTAGATGCAACGAATAGGCGGCGCCAAGCAGCAAAATGGCATCCCAGTTACTGGTATGCGGCGCAGCGATGACTAACATGTTTTTAGTCATAGGTGCGTCACCCTCCACGCGCCAACGGGTGACAAACAGGATGAATCGACCTAAGTAGTGGGCCGGGGAACTGCATCTGGGGCGAATATCCTGCATGTGTCGTCTTGTCCCTGCAGCTCAGGCGTGATGGCTGCCGAATATTGTTCTGTTGATGGTCAAGGACCCTGCTGGTCTTGGCGTCTTTTGTTTCAATCCGTTTAGTGTGATCCTGCCGGTGCCGTGCGGTCTGTCGCGAGGCTTTATTGGCCAGAATCCGAGGCAGTATAACCAGTTTGGGGTGAGCCCTCATAGTCTCGCTAGTTCAACCCGTCAGCATGTGGCCGTCCATGATCCAGCAGGGATACTGCCAATCGGCGTCGCGACGCTGTTATACTGGGCGCCTGGAGTGTTTCATAACACCATTTGTCAATGTGGGTGCAGGTTCGATGCTGATGCAATATATTTTCGTCTTATTTACCGCGATCATTCTTTTGACGGGTGGTGCCTCTGTCAGTGCAGAGTCTGTAGCGGCCTTGGACGACCCGATTAACGTCACTGTCGAGCAGCAAATCCAACAAGTCGATCTGTGGGTTGTGGCTGGCGACAAGGTCAATGCCGCTGCGGGTAATGCGCGAATCAGCCAGTCGCTGGCGCAAGACCCGGAGTGGGTCGCTGGCATACTTGCACAAGCCAGCAGCGTTGATGCGGCACTGGCCGACGTTGCCGATACGGTCTTGATGATGGCGGCAGACGCTCAAAATGCATTGCAGTCGAGTGATTTTGAGACAGCGCTGGCGTCCCAGGAAGCCAGCGCGATGCTCGCCAACGACATCCTTGGTGCGAATCACGGGCTAACGCTGGCGTCGCACCGCGATCTTGGGGTGATGTACCGCGAAGCGGGTATGGCGCAGGAGGCTGAGCAGTACTACAACCAAGCTTTAGGCGGCGCGATGGATGCGCTCGGTGAGCAGCACCCAGTGACTCTGGAGATCAGAGGTCTGATAGCGGAACTCTATGCTGCCTCTGGTTTGGTAGAGGAAGCCTCGCTGATGCAGGCGTCAGTTGTCGAGGGGTTGGCGCTGAGTCTTGGCAAGGGACATCCGACGACGCTGGATGCGCGGTACCTCGGGATCAGCTGGCTGAAAGATTTTGGTGATTATGCCGGTGCGCTGGTTACGCTTGAAACCCTGTGCGCCGATATTGCCATGAGTCATGGCGACTATCACCCAGCAGTCATTGATTGTCTGATCTATCGTGCGAGTGCGGAGCAGTCTGTAGGCAAGGTCGCGCAAGCAGAAATGACCAACCAGCAGGTTGTCGAGCGCCTGGCAGCGACCGTGTCGGGCGTTAACGACAGAGTCTTTAACGTGATGGCTGATCTGGCCGAGCTCTATCGGCAGCAAGGTCGTTATCAGGAAAGCAAAGACCTGTTGTCTGGTCTGATCCAAACTGCCCTGCAAGTGAACAACCTTGAGGCGGCTAACAAGGGTAAAGCTTATCTGGCGCGGACCCTGAAAGAAGAGGGCGCTCTGACGAGTGCCAGAATTTTGACCGAGGAAGTCCTTGAATTTGGTCTCAGTCAGTGGCTGGATCGGCCTATCAGTATCTACAATACGCTGTTGGAGTTGGGTGCCATCTATCAGGCTGAGGGTAAGTTGGCCGAAGCTCAGGCGACCTATGAGGAGGCCTACGAGAATTTGTCGCGGGACTATGGAGACGTGCATCCATCGACATTGGTCGCCGGCGTCAATCTCGCTCAGATTTATGAAAAGAACGGCTTGTATGATCGGGCTGAACCCTTGATGAAATCGACCCTGGCACGGCTCGAAAAGAATTTTGGTCCGGCGCACCCAGATAGTTTGCGCGCCAGAAACAATATGGCCTTGTTAGATGAGAGCCAAGGTAAGTTTGATGAAGCCGAGCCGCTGTATTTGCAGTCTCTGGATATTATGCGGGAGGTTTATGGGCCTGAGTATACCGACGTTATCGCCGTCAAAAATAATCTGGCTTATCTATATATGATGATGGGAGATTTCGACTCTGCTGCGAATATGTTTGTCGATGTCCAGCAGCAATGGCAGATTCAATTTGGTGAATCACACCAAAACACCCTCAAGGCCACTAACAACCTGGGACGGGTTTATCAGAAGCTCAAGCGACTACCAGAAGCTGAGCAACAGATTCAGGTTGCGCTGGCCTTGCGCCAGGAAGCGCTTGGTGCTGAACATATCGATAGCATACGCTCCATGATTGACCTGGGCGGTGTCTACATTGACGAACAACGCTTGGCCGACGCCGACAGTATTTTGACTGCCGCTTTGACCTTGGCAGAAAATAATTTAGGCGATCAGCACCCTTATACCTTCGATGCACTGAATTTGCTGGCTAAGGCGAAGGAAGCGGCGAATGACTTACAGGCTGCCGTTGATCTGCGCGAGCAAGGGATGAGTCGTCGTAGTGTCTTCCTCGATCGAATGCTCTGGACCACCGGTGAAAATGCGCGAGAAGGTTATATTCGTTTGCATCGGCCTGAGCTGAACGATTATTTGGCCTTGCTAACGCGTCTTGATGGGCCGGATCGGGGCAAAAAAGCCATCAACGCCAGCCTCCAGCGTAAAGGCTTGTTGCTGAAGGTCACTTCAGAAATTCAGCAGATAGCCACGCTGGCGCAAGATCCGACTTTAACGGCTCTCGCTGATGAGTTAACAGCGACTCGCAAAGAGCTGGCGTCGCTCACGTTATCGGGGCCGACTGCCGAAACCCTAGGTCGACATCCCCAGCTGCTACGTGAGCTTGAGCTGCAGGTTGATGATCTCCAGGGGCAGTTGGGGCGAGCGAGTGTGCGTTTTAAAAGCTCCATTGCCCATGTCAGTGCCGATACGCTGGAGGGGATCTTGAAGGAGGATCGAGCGCTGGTGGACTTTCTATTTTACGAGGACGCTGGTGAATCCAAACTGATGGCTGCGGTGGTACTGAATGAAGGTGGAGAGCTACGTTACGAGCTGGTGGAGTACTCAGATCGTGCTACCGTTGACGCGGCAATCATCGCCTACCGTAGCATCATACAAGATGATGGCGCTGACGAGGATGATCTTCTGGATGTGGGGATGGACACCTATGCTGAAGTCTGGGAGCCGATTCAGGCCATCTTGGGCGATGTGACATCGGTCTATTTGGTGCCTGATGGCACGCTCAATATCTTGCCCTTTAGTGCGCTGATGAGTCCCGACGAGGAATATCTGATCCAGACCCACGACCTACATATTCTCAGCTCGGGTCGCGATTTGTTGCCCAGCGGCTTTAATCTAGTGAGTGGCGACTACGTGATTCTTGCGGGCCCCGATTATGATTCCACTGAAGTTGTCAGCAAAGCTGAGATGCAGATTGCCATGGGTAAACGCTCGTCAACGCTGCAGGTTGGCATTCGTGCGGCAGGAACAGGGCTGCGCGGATTGAGTTTTGCACCACTGCCCGGTGCCGAACAGGAAGGCAGGATAATCACCAGCCGGGTCGTGGACTATGAGTCGGGCAGCCAGGAGTTTTTCGGCACTCAAGCCCAGGAGCAGGTGTTGTCCAACCTGGCTCATCCACCAGAGATATTACATATTGCGACCCACGGGTTTTTCCTCAAAGCGGACGACTCTTTGAAAAAGCGTCTGCTGAAGTTGCAACGTGGGTCCGAGTTGCAAGTGCCGCCGCCGGGAGATAATCCGCTGCTGCGAGCGGGCTTGGCATTTGCCGGCATTAATACCAATGCGCAGTTTCTGGGTGATATCGATACGCTGAATGATGGCGTGCTGACGGCGCTTGAGGTGCTGAGCCTGAACCTGTCGGGAACGCGTTTAGTGGTGCTGTCGGCTTGTGAAACTGGGCTTGGTGAGATTCATGAAGGCGAAGGCGTCTATGGCCTGCGCCGATCCTTTCAGGAGGCGGGGGTCGCAGAGGTGATTAGCTCTCTGTGGGAGGTCAGCGATGCCGGCACCCAGGCGCTGATGACAGATTTTTACGATCGCCTGTTGTCAGGCCAGCCGGCGCGAGAAGCGTTGCGAGATGCGAAATTAGGTCTGCTGGCGTCGCCGCAATGGAATTATCCCTATGTATGGTCTGCTTTTATGATTGTCGGCAGCTATGAGTCGGCGGGTTTTGTTACACAATAGTGTTAGTCGAACCGTCGATAATTTTTGATCAATATCCAAGGAGAATTTTTAGTGGCGCATCAAACCGGTATAGCTCTGCCCGTTCCACAACAGTCGCGTTATCTGTATTACTCGCTGAACGTCGGAGCGCAGGCGTCAGAATTAATGGCGGCGCTGGAGCCGATCGTCGATGGGGAAGCCGTGGTGCTGGGCCTCGGCAAGGCATTTGTTGACCTGTTGGGGGCGACTCGCGTCAAGGTGCAGGATGCTCCGGTCTATTCCAATGCTGGGATTGCCATTGGCGCCGCACCCTATGCGTTGTGGATCTGGCTGCGGGGTAGCGACCGTGGCGACCTGGCACACCTGACATTGCAGATACAGGAGGCGCTGGGTGATCATGCCGTACTTGAAGATCTGATTGATGGTTTTTGTTATCAAAAAGGCAAGGACCTGACCGGTTATATCGATGGCACAGAAAATCCTGAAGGCGACGAAATCCAGCGGGTAGGATTTGACGCTATGGGCGGTAGTTGTGTCGCAGTCCAGAAATGGGTCCATGATCTGGGCTATTTCACCAGTCTGTCACCACAGGAGCAGGACGCGAAGATCGGACGCCATAAGCATAACAATGAGGAGTTCGACGCCCCCAAGTCAGCCCATGTTATTCGAGCGGCACAGGAAACTTATTCGCCCGAGGCAAACCTGCTGCGCCGCTCTATGCCCTGGGCCGACTTTTCCGGTGAAGGTCTGGTGTTCGTAGCCTTTGCCAAAGAGTTCTATGCCTTCGATGCGATCCTCAAGCGCATGATCGGCCTCGAAGACGGCATCACCGATGCTTTGTTTACCTTCTCTCGACCGCTGACAACGAGTTTTTTCTGGTGCCCGCCAATGCGCAAGGGCAAGCCTGATTTCGGCGTTCTGAGCGGCAAATAAGAGCGACTGCCCTGGCGGGTTAGAAGAAGTTGTCGACCATGACCTTGACCTGCTTCAGGCGGTCGGTGGATGCAATGGCGCACGCCGGGTCTGGGTGCAGGTTGCGGACGATAATGTCGGTATAGCCAAGTTTTTCGAAAGCCTGAAACTGCTCGGCGACTGTCGATGCGTCGCCGATAATCAGTGCCTGAGGATCAAACCCGCGATAGTTGTTGCCAAGACTGGCGCGGAGCTCGGCAGCTTCTGCCGAGGACTCAGCCACATAGATGTCACGACGAATCGCGACGGTTGTTGGCACCTTGAGCTGGTGTTTCTGCAGTGCCAAGTGGTACTGCGCCAATGCCGCTTCGGCGCCGTTCAGGGTCAGACCTGGATCTGCCAGCCAGACATCGCCCATTCGAGCGGCGCGATCAATCGCCAGCGCTGCCGACGCACCGATCCAAACCTCGATGGGCTCCGGTGGCAATGGTGAAATTTTGGCGGCTTGAAATTTCCAGCGACCGTCTAACGACACAGACTCTCCCCGCCATAAGGCCTGCATGCTGGTTAGGGATTGTTCAAAGGCTGAAGGTCTGTTGCGGATATTGGCCCCCATGGCCTTGAATTGACGCTCATCGCGGCCAAGGCCACATTGCAGAATAAAGCGGTCCTGGTTGAGGCAGGCTAACGTCGCGACCTGCTCTGCAGCCAGCACAGGATTCCACAGGGGCAGTAGAAGTAGGACGCCCGCCGGCCGATTGTGCCATTCAGCTAACATGCGGCCCATCATCGGTGTGTTCTGATAATAGGGCGTTGGCACGACATGGTGATCACCGACAAAGAGTGAGTCCAGATTCGCTCGAGCCGCCGCACGAGTTCGGTCGATCATTTGTCGAGCGCCTTGGCGAACATCCGTGTTGTAAGCGCTGGCGACGGAAATGCCTATTTTCATCAGTTCTCTCCTTGCAGTAGTTACGCTAGGTTCTTGGTCGTTATTAAAGACACCGATTAAAGATGCTTGGTCAAGGCAGTGGCTAACGACAGCGGCCCTAGACAGGCTGAGCAACATGGTAACTCAGTCTCAAGGGTCTTGCGTAGCGCCCTTATCCTGGTTTTCCAGGCCGATTATCAATGCCCCTGATAGTGTTTAACCTGCTCGGGCTTGGGGCTATTCTTCGAGGCGCAAGATTCTGATTGGAATGGATCTCGAAATATGCGTTAATTGCCAACTGAAAAATTCACTACCTATCTTTTAATCACTTAATAATCAATAGCTTATGATTGGTGTCGGTATAGACTTCGGAACCTCAAACTCGGCAGCCGCCTGGTATGATGGTGAGCGTGTAAGGTTAGTCAGGCTGGATCCTGAGGATGCCATTATGCCCACGGCAACCCACCTCGATCGAGAGTTGCGGTCGAAGATTGGCAATGCCGCGGTTCAACAGTATATCGAGGAAAATCGTGATCGCATTGTCGAGCTGACGCCGGAAATTGTGGGTAAGAGCGATATGCTGGTTAACGAAAGCGACCCAGACGATCCTTTGTCCAGTCCTGAAATCGCCACCACCAATGTTTACGGTCAGGCAAATATCGATCGTGGCATGCCAGGCCGCTTGTTTCGCGGCGTCAAACGCCTATTGGGCAATCCTTCCGTGAAGCGCCTGATGGTATTTGATCGACCTTTTCGCGTGGTTGCGCTGATCACCCCGGTGTTATTGCACATTCGTCAAACCCTGGAGCGTGATTTGCCGCCACCGCTGCGCAACGTGCACTTTGGTCATCCCGTATTGTTTGAAGGACAAGACGCGCACCGGAACGAGTTGGGTCTGGCGCGACTAAAGGAAGCCAGCAGCTACGCAGGCTTTCAGCAGATTACATTTTATCCAGAACCTGTCGCCGCGACCTTGAGTTTCTTGCAGGCTGGTGCCAAGTCGTCAGCGGGCAAGGTGCTGGCCTTAGACTTCGGCGGTGGCACCCTCGATCTGAGTATCGTTGAATTCACCGGCCTGGAATTTAAGGTGTTGGCCACGGCGGGTATGTCTTTGGGTGGTGACCATATTGATCAATTGATATTTTCTCAATTGCTGTTTCCCTTGCTTGGCAAGGGTGAAACTTGGTCGCGAAAGCGTGACGGGCAAATGGTCAAGGGTGAATTCCCCTTCGATGAATACGCCGATAAGCTGCTGAACTGGGCAGTGACCTACACCTTGAATCAAAGCCATTACAAGGCCAAGTTGGTGGAGGTCATTCAACAGGGCGGCGCCGCCGCTGAAAAGTTTCAGCGTTTAGATGATCTGATTACGCACAATTACAGCTATATAGTGTTTCAGGCCATCAAGCTGGCGAAAGCCAATTTATCCGATGTGGAAGAGACTGTTGTTGATATTCCTGAACTGGATATTCTCATTCCCTTTACCCGCTTCCAGTTCGAGGCAATGATGGGCGGGATGCTGAGGCAGATCGACGAGATCATTGATGCGGTGCTGGCTCGGGCCAATTGCCAGGTGAGCGATATCGATGTGGTCATTCGCACCGGTGGTTCGTCGCAGATTGCCGCGGTGCGGCGTCTGCTTGATCTGCGTTTCCCAGGGCAAGTTACCGAGCATGACCCCTTTACCAGCGTCGCTGCCGGCTTGGCGATTGCCAGCTATCACGGTTATGAGTTTGTTGAATAAAGCCCGGTTCGGTCTCGGTTTATTCTTAGCGTTGGCTTCAACTCCGCTCCCGCTCGCCGGTGCCGACCAATTCGCCTCACCCATATTGTTAGATAAAGCGCTGGTCGGTCAGTTCCAACGCTCAACGCTGACTACGGGCAGTGCGCTGGGCCAAACGGTACTTCATGGCCGGCTGTTGAATTCAACTTATGCCGACTTACTGGTGTTTCAGGTCCGTGAGAATAATGTTCGACTGATGAGTCTGTATCGACAGGTCGAAGGCCAGTTCGAAGCGTCGGCTTTTATTCAGCGTGAAGTGCCAAAAGATGTGATTTTCGTCGATATGGGGCGGTGGCAGGATCGCGACGTACTGATGTTTTTCACAGCAACCCAGGGCAGCATGTTTGATCCGGTGACGGGCCAAAGCCAAACGCTGCTCACCTACACCTCAATCTACAACACGGTAGCCGATAAGGAATTACCCACCTTTGATCTCATGCGTGACCTCAATGATGACGGCTTAGATGACTTTATTATCCCCGGTTTTGAGGGTTATCAGGTGTCAACTCAGCGAGCGGATGGGCATTTTTCAACGCCTGTACTGATGCAGGCACCACCGATCATGGAGATTTCTTATAACGATCATCCCTGGTATAAATCGCGGAAAATTTATCACACGGACATCAACGGCGACGGGCTGAGCGATTTAGCATTTTGGCTGGAGCAGGACTTTATCGTTTATTTACAACGGGACGGCCAGTTCGACGCCCAGGGTCAGCATTTTGCAACCCTGGTCGACATCGATGCGGAGGGTTATGAAGGCATCTCGATGCGGATGGGCGATGAAGACCAATCGAATGTGGTGAAGAAAGCCTTGTTTCAATTGAAGGATCTTGATGGCGACCATTATGCAGAGCTGGTGACGTTGGCTGTCAAAAGCGAAGGTGTTTTCAAGAAGAAAACCACCTATGCCTTTTACAATGGTTCGGCGAGCGAAACCGCGTTGGCGAGCTTTTCAGCGGTGCCCGATTCCGTTATCGAATCAGCTGGCATCCAATTCAAGATGGAAGAGCAAGATCTTAATAACGATGGCCAAACGGACATTATTGTCTCCTCCGTTGAGCTGGGTGTCGGCAAAATTGTTCGCGCACTGCTGACCGGTTCGATCCGTATCGATCTAGGTTTTTATCAAATGCGCAATGGTCGTTATCCACCGAAACCCAATGTCGTGCGCAATATTAAGGCGACGTTCAGCCTGTCGACGGGCGATGTGTTCTTTCCCTCGGTATTAATGGCGGATGTCTCTGGCGATGGTATTGCTGACTTGTTGGTTCAGGATGGTGAAGACGGTCTGTTGATTTACCCAGGGGTGGAGGGCGAGCGGCTGTTTAGCTTAGATGCGGTGGAGGTTAAGGTGCCCATGCCAGCGCAACCGGAAATGCTTCAAGTGGCTGACCTGAACGCCGATGGCAAACAGGACCTGATCATTCGCCTTGAAACCAAAGACAAGCCGTTTCAGGTATTGGTGCTGATGACGCATTAGCCAGGCCGAGCTCAGTAGCTGGCGCGAAGGACTAATGCGGTTGCGTAGATATTCCCTGCGAGAGTTATCTGACTGTGATGCTTCTGATCTAAGGTGTCGAATCGCCCAGACGAGGTTTCAAATTGGCAAATAGCTTGCCAAAGTGACGCTGCACTCGGCCCAGGTCCACCAGGCCAAGGCTGCTGGAAAAACCGAACCAGACATAGAGACCGTTGATGTCAGCAAACATCGGCGGCAGGTAACGGGGCGCTACCACGGTGCCCGCGAGCATATGTTCGTACAGCACGGGTATATCGTCCAGCGTGACCTTGCCGACAAACAACAATGGAATTACCTGCGGTACGTCTGAGAGTATCGCGCTGCGAATGAAATTGATGTTTTCGACAATACCGCGAACATAAGAGATGTCCTTGGTGAAATAGCTGCCGCCACGGGGGTCGCCGCCGCGAAAAACCCGCTGGGTGAGTTGATAGCTTTCCTCACGGGGCAGACCCTGATCCTCAAAATGGTCGAAAATCTGCCGAAAGTCGGCACCTTGCTCTGCCATCGAGACTGCCTGCACACGCTCACTGATCTTGCGGGCCCGTTGTGGAAATGAAGAAAATGTCAGGGTCTCGAGTAGTACGGCCAGGCCCTCTTGGCTGGCGGTCACTCTGGGCGAGCCGACTGCGAGCCAGGTCGCCCAAGGTTGGTGTTTGCCATTCAACGTCGTGCCCACATGGACCCAGCCTTCGTGGACCTCAAACACACGAAGCTCCTGCTCAGAAAAGCGCTTGCTGTCGTTTAGCTTGATGTAATCGGAACCGGCGGCGGCATCGGAAACAATACCGTCGCTGAGCATCACCTTGACTTTGTCGCGACCGAAATAACCATTCAATGCGTCGCTCAAGCGCTGTACCGCGTCTTCTGCGCTGTAATCTTGGGGGTAGTCGTGGCTAAGGCGAGCTGCGGCAGGCAGACTGAAAATAGACGAGAGCTGTTGACCCAGTTCGTTCAGGGTTCGCCGATCTCCGCGAAGGTGATCAAATGCCGAGCCATAAAGTGCTTTTGAGTGGCTTGCAAAGGCTTTGGTGCCCCGTGCCATCAGCATTTCTATAACCCGCTCATATTGGCCAACAGACTCAGCCAATATGTTACCTAGGCCATCGTTCTTGCCGAGGGTCGCGCGGATTCGCTGGCGCAATTGAACCAGCTCACTGGTGAGTTGCTGTGGGTTATACTTTAAGGGCAATGCCGCATAGTAGTTTTCGGGTAATACGGGTAAGCCACCACGTTTGTCGGCCAGGAATGTGGCCTTGATGCCGCGAGGCCATTTGATGCTGTCAAGAATTCGGATCGGCTTCTGAATGGCAATCAGTTGATCTGACAATTCACGTAAGTTCTCTCGATAACGTTCCAGACTCATGGCTGGTGACTGCTAGCGAGCGGCTGAGTCTGGACAGGCAAAACCGTGGTGATCAGCTTTGCGACCCAGGCGCTTGCACCCTGACGGGTTGGTTGACCGTATTGAGGCTGATCATGAAGGGGCATCGATGCGTAACCCAAATAAAAGAGGAGCACTATAAACGTAACCCGCATCGCTAGGGAAGATGTTCGCGTGCATCGTCGGCGGCAATGGGTGGTTCGAAACGAAAACGCCTGAATCGGGGTTTCGCCGGCATCTCGCTGCAAGGTGCTGTCGCATTGTTCTCGATCATCGGCATGGTTGAGATGTAGTGAGAGTTGATACGTCAGCTAAGCCGCAATAGCGCGCTGGGTGGTGCGCTGATAACCCAAATCAAATTCAATTAACACGAGCAGATCGACCAGTTGATGATCGGTCACTCTGGGTCGTGAAAAAAGGCTGAGGTCGCGATATACTCGCGGTTTTGTTGACAGCGCGGCGCGTCGTGATTGTTGCACCATTCCCCCGTTTAAGTGGATGTCAGGCATGCAAGATTCAACGGTTCAGCCGCCCACACCGATCCCAATGCATTCAGAATCACCTCAAGGATTGCCGTCACAACGCAGTTATTTTGCTGGGGCCAATTGTCAGCTATCGGCGATCGAGTTTGGCGATTCGGAACAACCACCGATGATCCTGCTGCACGGTATGCGGGATCATGGCTTGAGTATGACCAGTATCGTCAGCGCCTTTCAGGACAGCCACCGTATACTGGCCTTGGACCTGCGGGGTCATGGTCATAGTGACAATCCGGGCAGCTATGCCATGGTTCAATTTGTCGCTGACTTGCGGGCGTTGGTCAAACATTTCCAGCTGGATCGCGCCACGACTCCGCCGATTCTGATGGGTCACAGTTTGGGCGGGCACATCGTGAGTCGCTACGCTGCGGCTTATCCGCAAGAGGTTCGTGCGCTGGTGTTGCTCGATGGCATGGGGCCACCCCGCGCAGCAGAAGTGGCGGATGAGCAAGCTTTGCAGCAGCGTTGGCGTGACCAGGTAGAATCCATAGTAGGCCTCAGCGGCGACTTGAAGACCATGCGCGACCCGGCAGATGCCCTGTCGCGTCTGATCCGCAACAATCCGCGGCTCGCGGTCGAGCGGGCCCGCCAAATTGTCGAGGCGGGCATTGAGGCGCACCCCGATGGTGGTATTCGCTGGCGCTGGGACCCGATGATGAACATGGTTTGGCAAACATTTTCTTCGATTGAAACTGAACAGGAAATGCGTTGGTTTGACTGCCCGGTTCTCATTGTCACCGGTGAAGATGCTCTCCAATATTGGATAGCGGCTGGGCACTTGGGGCCACAAGGGAGCGAGGCGCTGTATGCGGCTGAATTACAGCGGCGCCAGGGTTTGTTTGCTGATGCCCGCCATGTTGTGATTCCCCAAGCCGGGCACATGCTGCACTACGATCAACCGGATCAGCTGAATGTTACATTACGTGCATTTGTGGATTCTTTGTCGGCCCAGGACGCCTAGCCGGGCGCCCCTTGCCGGGCGCCCTAATGGGCTTGGCGGTGATTATTTGAGCGGTCCCGTGTCCTCGAGGGCGATGGTCACAATCTCTGCTTCACGTTCGATGATCGCTGGATCTATCTGTTGATCCAGGCCAAGGAAGTGTTGCAGGTCGTCCAGCATCAAGTACAGGCTCGGCACCAGGAACAAGTTGATGACTGTGGCGAACAAGACGCCAAAAGCCAATGATATTGCCATGGGAATAAACATGACGGTTTCTGGCTGTGGGTTGCTCATCAAGGGAATCAAGCCGACGAAGGTGGTCACTGACGTCAACACGATGGGCCGAAAACGGACGACGCCCGCGGTCGTCACCGCCGCAAATAGCGCCACACCTTCTCGGCGTTGACGATTGATATAGTCCACCAGGACCAGCGCGGCATTCACCACGACCCCTGACAAGGCAATGATGCCTAGCAGGGAAAAGAAGATTAGGTTCCAGCCCATAATATAGTGGCCAACAATCGCCCCGACAGCGCCAAAGGGAATCACGCTCATGATGACCAATGGCTGCATATAAGACTTCAAGGGAATCGCAAGCAGGGCGTAGATCAGCAACAACGCCAGCAGACTGTTATTCACCAGGCTGCCTACGGCTTTAGACCGTTGCTCCTGCTCGCCGCCAAGGGAATAGGTGACGCCAGGATTGTCGGCGTTGTGACAGGCATTCTTGGCGTTGGCAAAGCTACTGCCATCCCGACACAGGAATTTCTCAATAGCCCGCATGACTTCCTCGGGTGTCACCACGGCCCGATTGACGTCGCCGGTGACATTGACGACCCGCTGTTTGTCTTCACGATTAATCGACGAGTAGCCACTGCCATATTCGGTCTCGGCGACCGACAAAAAGGGTACCTGGGTGCCATCCAGCGTTCGAATCCGCATATCTTCCAGGTTCCCCAGTGAACGACGTTCGGCTTCAGGGTAACGAACCATCACACGAACATCGTCTGTACCGCGTTGAATGCGTTGCGCTTCTTCGCCATAAAATGCCTGGCGAACTTGGCGGGCAAGGTCATTGAGGCTCAATCCAAGAGACTTAGCTTCGGGTAGCACATTGAGTTTGACTTCCTGTTTGCCAGCCCGAAAGGAATCTGCCAGATCAAAGACACCGGGATAACGCGCCAGTTCGTCACGCAGAGCCACGGCGGCCTTACGTAAGCCCTCCACATCCCGGCCCTTGAGTCGAACCTGTAATGGGCTGCCGGCACTGAAGGAGTTAGCGTTGAAATTCAGCTCGATGGCATCTGGAATAGAGCCCGCTTTGTCGCGCCAGCGTTTGGCGATCAGATTCGCTGGCAGGTTGGGCCGCTGCTCGATAGGTAGAAGCTTGATCACCACTTCGGCGAGATGGCTGCCACCACCGCCTGGTCTGCTAGGGCCATTACTGCGAGCCGCGTTAGAGCCGATAGAGGCAAAGATATGGGTAATAACATGTTGGTCGGCGGGCAAGCCGAGTTCGCTGTCGAGTTCCTTGCCCAGCTCGATCGCCGCCTGCTCAATACGTTGCGCGCCAGTTTCAGTCAACTCGACGTTGATGCCCTCTGGCATATTCAAGGTCGCGTAAATCTCTTCGCCTTCGACCGCCGGAAAAAACTGAAAGATCACGCGGCCACTGGCGATCAATGCCAGCGCCATTAACAGCACACCTGTGGCAATCGCCCAGGTCAACCAACGCCATTCTAGTGACTTGATCAGGAAAGGTTTGTAAAGGCTGCTGGCGACCCACTCCAATGATCCTGCCAGCTTACCCTGATATTTAATCCAGCCTTTCACCAGGCGAGTCTCGCTCATGAAGTAGCCTTCGGTTTTCCGATGGGCCAGATGCGAAGGCAGAATCAGCTGAGACTCCAGGACACTGAATACCAGGCAGATGATCACAACCCAGCCGATGACAGAGAAGAACGCCCCCATACGGCCTTCAATCATCAGAATTGGCAAGAATGCCGCCACCGTCGTCAGAACCCCGAAAATGACGGGCACAGCGACCTCGATGGTGCCGTCGATGGCAGCCTTACGGTGGTTCTGTGCGCTGGCTTCAAGGCTATAGATACGCTCACCGACGACGATGGCGTCGTCGACGACAATCCCCAATACCAGAATAAACGCCAACACCGTCAAGGAGCTGATATTGATCCCTGCTACAGGAAATACCCACAAAGCACCCATCACGGCGATAGGAATCCCAGCGGCGACCCACATGGCCACTTTGAACCGAAGAAACAGCGTGAGAATAAGCATCACCAGGACCAGGCCCGCCCAGGCATTCTTAGTCAATGCCTCGATACGCCTGCCCAGAGACAATGACTCATCAATCCAGACGGTGGTTTTCAAACCTTGGGGCATAGACGGCGCGATGCGCTTCACATAGTCTTTGACGGCGGTAGATGACTCGATCGTGTCTTCTTCACCGACGCGATAGACGGTAATCATCATCGCCCGCTCACCGTCAAAAGTAGCCCGCAGAAAACCTTCTTGAAAGTCATCGTTGACTGTGGCGATATCGCCGACGGTCAGGTTCGTGCCATCCGGACGAGTCAGCACGACGATGTCTTCGAACTCTTCTCGTCGATAAGCCTGACCCTTGCTGCGGAGCAGAATTTCACCACCGTCGGTCTTGATGGAACCACCGGGCATATCCAGCGATGAACGTTGGATGGCGCTGGCAACGGTGCCTAGGGTCAGTCCGTACTGGCGTAAGTTGTTCTCGCTGATCTCGATGGAGATTTCATAGGGTCGGGCATAGTTGACCACGACCTGTGAAATATTCGGCAGGTCAGAAATATCGTCGCGCATCTTCTCCGCGATGCGCTTCAGGGTCGCCTCGTCGGTTTTGCCGGAGAGAGCGACGACGATAGTCTGGCCGCGGAATTGCATCATGGCGATATTCGGCTTCTCGGTTTCTCTGGGAAACGTCGAGATACCGTCGATCTTGCTTTTGATCTCATTCAGTACTGCGTTGTAATTGGCATCTTGGTTGAGTTCAATGATCACCGTGCACATGCCTTCTGAGGCATAGCTGCGGACCTTGTCCATCCCGTCCACGCCTTCAATGGCTTCTTCCACTCGAATACAAACCGCCTGCTCCACTTCTTCTGGCGCCGCACCGAGATAAGGAATATTCACCTGGACGATGCCAGGCTCGATATTCGGAAACTCTTCTTTGTGCATGCTGAACAGGCTCATCATGCCGCCCACTAAAAAGATGAACATCATCAGATTCGCAGCGACCGGATTATCAACAAACCATTCTATGGCTCTATGCATGTCATTGAACCCCGTTCGTCAATGAGGTGTTGTCGTTCAAGGCGATCTTGACCCGCATGCCATCAATCACAGTTTGGATCGGCGATAGGTTGACCGCTTCGCCCGGTTCTAAACCCGCCTTGATGTAGACCTGATCGCGATCGAAGCGCAATAGCTCAACGTTTCGATAGCGCAGCCGATTATCGGCATCAACCACCAACACTTGGGTTTGATTGCGAATGGCGGCGCGAGGTAACACGACAATATTATTCACTTTACGGCCGTCGATTTCGGCATTGACGAACAAGCCCACGGGCAATGGCGGCCGACCGCTGGTGCGATCATTATCGACCCGAACTACCGCGTTAACCATGCGACTGCGGGCATCGATTTCCGCTTCAGTGCGTACCAGTTTGCCGGACCATTCATAGTACTGGCCGCCATACTGGGTGCTCAGTGTCACATTCGCTTGTGCAGCTGGCGGCAGACTTCCGCGCTGGCCAAGAGCAATGTCAAGAAATGCCAGTTGGCTATCGGCTAGAGGGATACGAACCTCGACGGTTTCTGCGGAATACACCGACGCAACAGTGGCGCCCCGAGAAATAAACTGCCCCTGGTTAACTTTTTTACTCCTAACGAGGCCGGCATAGGGCGCTCTTAACTCTGTTCGCCGTAGGTCACGTTGTGCCTGAGCAAGACTGACTTCGGCCTCTTTCAATGCCGCAGCGGCAATTCGTTGAGCGCGTAATGCGCCCTCTAGGGTGGACTGACTGGTGAGCTTCTTCTTCACCAACTCCTCGAGTCGCTGAAACTCAAAGCGAGCGTGCTCATCTTCTGCCTGGGCCCTGGACATAATGGCTTGGCCCCGTTCCACCGTTGAACGATAGTCACGGTCGTCGATTTGGAGCAAAACCTCGTCTGCTTCAAAGTAGCCGCCGGCGACGAGCTTGGGCGAAATCCATTTAATTTTGCCCGAGACTTCGGGAATGAGTTCGCTCTCGGTCAGAGGTTCTACATTGCCCTGAGACCTGACGGTCATCTGTACTGTTTGCTGCTCGACGACCTGAGTACGAATCGCGGTAGCAACCTCTTCGGGTTCAACCTGCGCTGGGGTCGGAGCTGTGATGACGATGCCGTAGGCCATGACTACCGCAATGAAGAGTGCGGCGACGGTTAATAGGGCTTTGATCAGGTTAGACATCAGTAGAATTCCTTGGGCGTGTACTGGTTGAGGCGGCGATCGTTGAGAGTAAGGCCTGCTGAACGCAGGTTCTCAGGGAAGTAAAATGGCGATTAATAGCCAGGCTCACCACTTCCGGGTCCTGCAGGGCGATGCCTTTCGCCAACTGTTTCAGGTTCTCGATATTTTGCTGCAGTGGTAGTTTGACCTCCAGGCCTAGCCCGGTCATACGCGAGACGAATTGGGTTTTCAGACCGTTGAGTATGAGATGCAGAACCAGGTTGTTATTGATGCTGGCAAATAAGCGAGCCAGCTCTCGCCAGTGTTGTTGGCTCGCATCAGCATCCGCCACTGAGAGGCTCAGGGTCTCCACCAAGACCTGCATCTGCGCGAGCTCTTCGACGGTTGCAGCCTCGACCGCCGAACCTGCTGATTGGGCGATAAGAGCCCCGAGGACTTCCAATACATGGCCAACGAGCCTTTCATTCGGGACGTCCTCAAGATCGAGTAGCGGGCCCAAAATAGAGAGTGAGGCCTCTTGGACCGCCACGACTCTGACACCGCCCGGCTTAATGGCAGCAATGCCGAGTTGTTCGAGCTTCTTTAAAGACTCTCTGATCGCGCCGCGGTTAGTGGTGAAGCGGACAGCCAGATCTCGCTCAGAAGGCAGACGTTCGCCTGGCCGATATTGACCGCAGAGAATCTCATCGCGCAAAATATCGCAGATTTCCTCCGCGCGGGACTTGCTATGGGTTTCGTCACTGGATAGGGTCATCAGCAGATATCGTCTTTTGTGTGGTTAGGGGGCTATACCGAGTTGGCTATGTCAGCTTGGCCAGACCGAAATGGCCCTACCATATTGGTCTGACCAATTTGGTGGGGCCATTATAGATAGTGTTTCGTGGAATACAATAGGATCTAGGTTCCAATGCGCATTGAGAAACATCAGGCGAACAACATCGCGCGGTTGATTTTGGACGGCTTCGATGCTTATCGACGCGAATTTATTCAGATTACCCGAGGGGCTCGAGATCGTTTCGAGCAGGCAGACTGGCGTGCAACCCAAAGTGCGGCGACTCAGCGGATCAAGCTCTACAATATTGCGACCCGCCAGACCCTTGCGTCCTTGGGTGAGCGAATCGACCCGGCGCGGGTGACCTTGGTTGACTGGCCGGTGATCAAGCAAGAATACGTCAGTTTGATTCGCGGGCGTCCCGATGCCGACCTGGCCGAGACTGTTTTTAATACGGTATTTCGACGTACCTGGCCCGACCAATATCTCTTTAGTGAGTGCGCGTTTGTGGATGCTACCGACCAGGTCAGCCCCGTGTTTGATGCGCAACTCGCTTGGCAATATGGTCCGTCGAATCACCTGGGTGAACTGCTTAAACAAGTGTTGGATGGCGCCGGCTTTAGTATTCCATGGTTTGATCAGGCCAATTGTATCAAGCAGATGGTGGCCGCAATGCAAGCTTCAATCCCGTTGCTGAGACGGCCGTTAGAGCTTCGCTTTGATATGCTGAAGCCTATTTTCTATCGGAATAAGGGTGCTTACCTGGTGGGTAGGTTAGCGGTAGGTGAACATATATTCCCCCTCGCCATACCTATTCATAATCATCAGGATGCTGATGGAGAGCCGCCGGCGCTATATGTCGACACCGTCATATGGACTGACAGTGAGCTGAGTATTATTTTTAGCTTTACCCGCGCCTATTTCATGGTTGACACAGATTACCCTAACGAGCTGGTAAAGTTCCTGCATGAGTTGCTGCCGAACAAAAGACCCTGGGAGTTGTATACGGCGATCGGTTTCTATAAGCACGGCAAGACTGAATTTTATCGTGGCTTTCTCAATCATCTCGAAAACTCCACAGACCAATTCGTATTGGCCGATGGTATTAAGGGCTTGGTGATGACGGTCTTCACGTTGCCGTCTTATCGGTTGGTGTTCAAAATCATCAGGGACAAGTTTTCACCGACTAAATCAGTGACTCGACAGCAGGTCAGAGACGCTTATTATTTGGTAAAAACTCATGACCGTGTCGGTCGCATGGCGGATACTCAGGAATTTTCCAGTTTCGTTTTTCCGCGCTCACGGTTTTCTGAAGCTCTGTTAGCTGAGTTGCAGAAGGTTGCTGCATCGTCTGTGATCCTAACCGAAGAGCATGTGATCGTCAGTCACTTGTATGCGGAAAGACGTATGACGCCGCTGAACCTTTATATCAAAGACAAAAGCGACTTCGAGTTGCACCAAGTGTTAGACGAGTATGGCAATGCCATCAAGCAGCTGGCCGCGGCGAATATATTCCCTGGGGATATGCTGCTTAAGAACTTTGGTGTAACGCGCCATGGTCGAGTTGTTTTCTATGATTACGATGAGATCTGTTACTTGACCGATGTTAACTTTCGTAGAATTCCCGCGCCCCGCTACCCGGAAGACGAGATGGCTTCTGAGCCTTGGTACAGCGTTGCGGCCAATGATGTCTTTCCAGAAGAATTCAAAAATTTTCTGTTCCATTCAGGGAAATTAAAAGATATTTTTTGTGAATATCACGCAGACCTGTTTACCGCCGAATACTGGGAAGAGCTGCAAGACAACATTCGCCGTGAGCGAGTGCTGGACGTGTATCCCTATCGTCGGGCGCGCCGCTTCGGCCAAATGCCGCAAGTCGTAGACGCGGGTTCAGTGGATAGTAAGCTGCTCAGTAACGCTAAATAAGGAGAGACGTAACATGCAGGATATCTATGCGACGATTTCGACCCAGTTGAATGATGGTGTGCTGGTGGCAACGATTAATAATCCCCCCGTGAATGTTATGACGCTGCCCCTTTATCAAGATCTCGTCGCCTTCACGGCGGCGGTGGCGGTGGACGAAGACGTCAGAGTGGTGGTGATGCAGAGCGCTGACCCGGATTTCTTTATCGCCCATTTTGACATCGAAGTAATTTTGACCTTTCCGATTGATGAGCCCGCAGTCAAAGCGAGTGAGTTGAGCCCCTTTCACGGCATGTGTGAGCTGATGCGGACCATGAATAAGCCAACGATTGCCAAGCTGGCTGGGCGCGTGGGCGGCGGCGGCAACGAGTTCGCGGCCTCCTGCGATATGCGCTTTGGTGTGCGGGGGCTAACAGTGATCAATCAAATGGAGGTCCCTTTAGGGATCTTGCCAGGCGGTGGTGGAACTCAGCAGTTGCCCCGTCTGATTGGGCGTAATCGCGCCATGGAAGTGATATTGGGTGCCGATGATCTGGATGCTGAAACCGCAGAACGTTGGGGCTATCTCAATCGTATCTTCGACACCACGCAAGCTATGGATGAGTTCGTTGATCGACTGGCCCGACGGATTGCGAGCTGGCCGAAAGGTGCCGTGGCCTTAGCCAAGGCCTCTGTGGTAAACGCGGAACCAGCGATGCGAGAAGGGCTGCTGGAGGAAGCGTATTTGTTTCAGCAGACTTTGCGGTTGCCCGAGGCCCAAGCCAATATGCGAGCGGCGATGGCGATGGGTGCCCAAACCCGGGGCGGTGAAGCTCGGATTGCCGATTTGATGGCAGAGCTAGCGGGTGGCGATCAAGATCCGCGTTGAGTTGTGGCTACTGGTTGTCCGCATCCTTCAGTTTGAATATAGCGCTATGGCGCAGGCGAGTGACCTCGGTGCCGTCTTCTGCCCAGATTGAACCGTCGTTCTCAATATAGTGATGACCATTGCGCTCATAGGCATTTTGACAATAGCCTGTCACCGTGAAGGTTTGGCCTGCGTAGGCGGGTGCTAGTTGCTGAATATGGCTGTGGGTATGAATGGCGGGCCCATAACTGTAGGAGTGCTGTAGTAGTTCGGTGAGCCGGCTGGCGAGCCAAATTGGATGGCAACGTGCCTGGTCGCCCTGATAGACCGGCAGCAGATGGCCTTGGGTCCCGGCGATATATATTTCGTTGTCTTGCCGCGACAGCGTCACACTCATGGGGGTAAGGGACCGTCTTAACGGGGCGCTGGCCAGGGTTAGTTCAGCGCGGGCTTCGGCTTGCGGCAGGCTTTTGGTCAACCGGGTCTGCTTGATTTTGGTGAGCCAGGGTGCGTCGCCTAACCCCACATTGCCCTTTAAACAGATGTCTTTATCCTCATTGACAACCTTGAACTCACCGCCCTGACGTTTCGCGATCAGGAGTTCCATCTTGTTACCATTGTACGTCGGCTTTTTAAAGGTCAAATCTACCCAGCCGTGGTCGAGCCACTCGATGCCAAATAATGCCAAAAAGGTGTCCGTTGTCCAGCCGTAGACCTGTAGGCTGTTGATCAAGCGCTTGCGCGGACGAGGCATCTTAGGGGTACTGATTGACAGACTGGGGTCGTCGAGCCGGGCCTTATCCGCAACGGTTCTAAATGCTGTGAAGCTAGCATGATGGGTCATATTGGCTCGGGTAGTAAAGCGGTGGTACATTGTAGAAAGCTGGACGGATAAGTAAAGGCATACATGTCAAGCCGGTGCAGCGGCCAATCACGATCAGGCTTTGACGGATCTCGCGCCGAAATGCGCAGATGGCATCAGCCACTGAGTGGGTTCATTGAGGTCTGACAGCCTTTAATGGATAATAATTATCGATGTAACGGAGAATATATGGTCGATCTATACGAGGCGATGAGTACCTTGCGCGCGGTTCGGCGTTTAAAGCCGGATCTGATTCCTGCCGAAGTACTTGGGCGGGTCTTGCAAGCGGCAGCTTGGGCGCCGACCGGTGGTAACGTTCAGCCGTTTCGGATTATTGCCGTGCAACAGCCCGTCTTGAAGCAAGGCCTGGGTGCCCTGTATCACGCGGAATGGCACGAGTATAGCAAGGGGCATCTTGCGGCGATGCCGGGGATGCGAGAAGCCGCCCGCGAGCAAATGGCAAAAATGCTTAAAGCTGGCAACTATCTTGCCAGTCATATGGCGGAAACACCGGTCATTCTCGTGTTCTGCTTTAATCCAGACTATATGGCCATCACCGACAGCGGCCTTGGACGACCCTCGATTGTCGGTGGTGGCTCCGTTTATACCGCGGTGCAAAACGTTATGTTGGCGTGTCGTGCAGAAGGGTTGGGCTGCGTGCTCACAACGCTGCTGTGTCAAAAGGAGCAGGCGGTGAAAGAGTTGCTGGGTATTCCTGCGGACTGGTATACCTGTGCTCATGTGCCTATCGGTTACCCCGTATTAAAGGGGCATGGTCCTATTAGTCGCAGGCCGCTGGATAAGCTGGTGTTCAGTGATCAGTGGGCGCAGCCTTTTACCGAATAAGCAGGTGCTGCGCGGTGCGAAACACCTGCCTTGATTTTATTCGTCGAACATGTCCGGCTGTTCAGCGCAGATGACGTCATGGAGTGGCTGGAAGCTGAACCAACCTCCAGGTGCTGAACCTACCTGACGCTGAGTCAATTCAGCGATCTCAGGACGAATCAGCTTGGGCGTGCCTGCGGCTTCGGCGAGTAGCTGCGCCTGACAGGAGCGTTCCATGGTGATATACCACCATGCGACCTCGTCAACGGTCTGGCCCACCGTCAGTAACCCGTGATTTTGTAGTATCGCTGCTTTTTTGGTGCCAAGGGCCGCAGCGATGCGTTGGCCTTCAGAGGTGTCGAGGACGACACCGGTAAAATCGTCGAACAATACATGGTCACCATAAAAAGCACAGGCGTCTTGGGTCAATGGATCGAGCAGGCGTCCCAGAGAAGCCCAGGCTTTGCCATACAGAGAATGGGTATGGGCGGCGGCTGTCACATGTGGCAGATGCTTATGAATTTGTGAATGAATGGCAAATGCAGCGGCATTCAAGCGACCGGAACCTTGGACAATCTCGCCATCGTGGTTAACCAGAATCAGGTCAGAGACGCGCATCTGTTTAAACGAGCGACCAAACGGATTGACCCAGAACTGATCGGTATGCTCGGGGTCGCGAACTGTGAAGTGACCGGCGACACCTTCATCAAAACCCAGGCGACCAAACAGTCTTAGTGCGGCCGTCAGTTTTTGTTTGCGCTCTTTGCGCTCTTCGGTCACAGACTCAAATTTCGGTGGATAGTCAATGCCAGCGATGGGGCTAGCGGGGCGTTTCTGGGGTTGGCTCACTGGTGTGGACTCAGACATGTATTGCTCCAGGCTGCTGCGTTCGAGATTCGATCATAACCATGTTTGTGGGCCAATACCAAGTTGAAAGTGCAAATCCCTGGGGCGGGCGACTGCGCGATGTTAGCGACGATACTTGGCGTGTACAGGGTGTTCAGCAGGATAATTTATTTATAGGTTGCGGTTTAGCGACAGTCTGGAATAATCCGCTGCTTGTTCTCAGCGAACTATTGTCAATGAAAGTGCCTGCGATATTCTACAAGCTCTACGAGAAGCTACTCTGGCGTCAAGTCAACGCGGGCCCTCGGCCTCACCATATTGGCTTGATCGTCGATGGTAATCGCCGTTTTGCCAGGGATAAGGGCTTCGCGAATACCATCGAAGGGCACAGTGCTGGTTCCGAAAAGCTCGAGGATTTCCTGCGCTGGTGCTGGCGGCTCGATATCAAAATCGTCACGCTGTTCGCTTTTTCCACTGAAAACTTCAACCGTAGCCCGGAAGAGGTGGACTACCTTATGGATCTGATCATGCGCAAGCTGAAACATTTCCAGGTCGACCCAGCCATCATAACGGAGCGGGTAAGGGTGAAAGTGATCGGTCGGCGCTCGGATTTGTCTGCTGAAATGGTTGAGGAGATCAGCAAGCTCGAGGCATTAACCGAAGACCATGATGGTTTTCAGCTGAATATCGCCATCAGCTATGGTGGGCGTGCCGAGATTATTGATGCAGTAAAGAAGGTGGCTGCCGAGATTGAAGCGGGTACGCTGACCGTGGCCCAGATCACCGAGGAACGTTTTGGCCAATACCTTTACACCGATGGTATCCCTGATCCCGATCTGATTATCCGTACCTCCGGTGAAGAGCGACTGTCTGGGTTTCTACTTTGGCAGAGCGCCTATTCTGAGCTTTATTTCACTGAAGTTTATTGGCCTGCGTTCCGGATGATTGATTTTTGGCGGGCGCTGCGAGTCTATCAGCAGCGGGAACGCCGGTTTGGCAAGTAATGAGTGGCGGCTTGAATCGGCTTTGAAGTATGCGGCTCAGGCCCTTGGCAACTGCAGGGTGCTGCCATAGTTCCGCAATAATACTGCAACAGTGCCCACATTTTATGACCAAATCCTGAGCCTAGCTCAGCACTGTCGATGTAAAGCGCTCGATCATCAACGGCGCGCCATGTAATGCGTGGCCCTTGGGTCTCGTCGACAGGCAAAGGCTTGGTTGGCGACCGAGGGTTATTTTCAGAAGAGCAGTAGATGGCCGCAGGCGTGTTAATGTGTGGCCGATACGTTAGGTGAGAGAGAGAAATGACGAAACCATTAAAGAATCAAGTCCGTCCGCTGTTGTTCAAGCTGATTACCTGGGTGCTAGCGATTGGCTGTTTCTATCTGGTTTATGGCCGAATTGAGGCGGCGGCGCTGCGTGATGGCTTGACCCCCGCGGCGTATATGACCAATTTTTTTGGCGCGGCCGACTGGGTGTTCTGGTTGATGTTGATGATCCCTTATTCCGTCTTTTTCTTCTTAGTGGACTCTCACGCGACTTGGCGAATTATTCGCTGGTTTAATGCGCCTGACATTAAGTTGGGCAATGTGTTGCCCGTACGTGCCAGTGCCTATATTTTGTCCCTTGTGAATGAGCAGGTGGGTAAAGGCGCAATGTCCCTGTATTTGCTGCGACGTTACGATGTGCCCGTTTGGCAAGCCCTGTCAAGTATGGTCATGTTGGGTTTGGTGGAGATCTACCAACTGCTTATGTTTTCAGCGGTGGGCGTGGCGATTTACTACGATTTAGTCGAGCAAGCTTCAACGGCACTGCCGCTGCCGCAGATTTTGATGAGTGTCTACCTGGTGGCGCTGGCTTACTTTCCGTTACACCTATTGTATTTCAGTGGCCGCATATTTCCGGCTTCAACCCTTCGGGATAAGCCTATATTCCATGCGTTTCGACAGGCGCGACTCAAACATTACCTGCTAATTATTGCCTTCAAGGCGCCTAATCTGGTCATGGCGGTGTTGGTCTATACTCTTGCCCTAGATTTGTTTCAGGTTGATGTGAATTTTGGCCAGATGTTGGCATTTCTACCGGTTATCTTTTTGTCGGCAGCCTTGCCGCTGCCCTTTCATGCGGGCGCGTTTTTACTCTGGACGGTGCTCTTTCCGGAATATCCCGAGGTGGGTGCGTTCTCCCTGGTGATGCATACCTTCTTTGTTGTCTTCAACGCCCTGATAGGTCTCATCTTCTTGCCGAAGGCAAACCGAGAGCTGTTTCCTGAGTCGGTCGCTTAAGCGTGGGCGCCTGATCTGGCGCGCCGCAGCGCGACTAGACGGTCGAGCATGGACACTGAGGTCGACGCAATCAGTGCCCAACTGGCCCAGAGGAACCAGTGATCATCAACTGGGTGCAGGTTCAGGCCGTTTTGCATGACCGGCCAACCTGCCAATACAAAGTAGGCGATACCATTGTAGCGACCTAACAGACTCGCGCGCAGAGACTGCCCCTGTATGGCTTTCGAGTCGAGAACGTATTGGAGAAAGGCGCCAATGACGATGCAGGGCAAAACCCAGGGGACCAGGTTTTGGGTGGCTAATGCCGCCAGCGTCACGGTCACAAAGAGTGCGTCGCTGCTGTGATCCAGCAGTCCGCCCCAATGACTCTCGAGCTGTAAGCGACGAGCCAGATAGCCGTCCAGCAAATCGGTCAGCACGGCGATGAGCACAACGATAGCGGCGGCACGCCACATGAGGGAATCGATCAAGTAAAATGCCAGTGGTGCGAGCGCGAGCCTGGAGCCGCTCAAGATATTTGGAAGGGGTAACTTGTTCATCTGCAAATTAACGAATTCTCTGGGGTGACAGTGGTGTCACGTATGGTCATTATGCTGGCATAGATCTCGAGGTGAGTGAACATAACCTTGATGTGCGGCTTGTGGGGATTGTCTCCCTAGTTTGATTGTACGCATTAATGATCGATACTGCGGCGGTTTATTGGTCGATCTTCACATAATTAAAAACAATACAGGTAATACATTTCATGAAACTCGCCATTACGGGGGCCAACGGTCACCTCGGTAGACGCCTGATCAAGACACTCAAAGATCAGCACGAGATAATTGCCATCGTGCGATCCAGTGCGGCGCGTCAGCGTCTTGCGCAGGAAGTTGGGGGGCTGGTCACGGTGGTCGAATGTGACTACGGCAACGCGGCCAGTCTGGCCGCGGTTCTGGCAGATGTTGATTACGTTGTTCACCTGCCAGGAATTATTAAGGAGTCGAGAGCGAACACCTTCCAGATGGCACACGAAGATGCCGCTGCCGCGTTGTTGTTGGCGACCGCCGGGACGAAGGTTCAAGGGATTCTCTATCTGAGTATCCTCGGTGCCCATATTGACTCAACCAATGCCTGTCTGGCATCGAAGGCGCGAGCCGAAAAACTGCTATTGGCGGGTGTTGTGCCGGCCCGGATGATTAAAGTACCGATGGTGCTGGGGGAGGGCGATTTTGCATCCCGGGCCTTAGCCAAAAAGGCGAGACGCAGTCTCAATCTTGATTTTCATGCTGCCAGCCTTGAGCAGCCAATCTATGCGGGCGATGTGATTGCGGCGATTGTCAGTAGCGTTAATGGTGAGCCTAGCCGCGATGTGGTTGAGTTGGCGGGTCCTGAATCATTGACTCGCAGAGCGCTGATTAAGCGAGCAGGGTGGGTGTTGGGTCGGCAACCCAGGGTGATATCCCTCCCTCTGTGGCCCGGTTTGATGGTCGCTGGGCTCCTGGAGTTGCTCTTGTCAGCGCCACCGGTGACTCGGGCGATGCTGGGTGTGCTGGATCATGATGATGCCGTTGACACCGCTGAAGCTGCAAAGCACTTGGGTGTGAGACTGACCTCGTTGGATGTTATGCTGGCGGCGGTGTTGGCGCGCTAGCGAACAATTTCTGGGTAATTGATCGGTGAGGTGTTGACAAGCGTAAAAATGTCTATACAATTCCTTCCAGCTAGAAAGTAAGTATTGAATTTATGTCACAGTTTTCGAAGGCCCTCAGTTGTACCGCGTCCGGTTACCATAAGTCATTGAAATACACTTCCAGCAAAAATCGTCCCATTTTGGGGCAAAATCTAAAATTGGTTATCTAGGATATATCATCATGGCAACAACTACTGGCACAGTTAAATGGTTCAACGAATCAAAAGGCTTTGGCTTCATCGAGCAAGAGTCAGGTCCAGACGTTTTCGCACACTTTAGTGCTATCTCTGGTTCAGGCTTTAAGACTTTGGTCGAAGGCCAAAAAGTTGAGTTCACTGTAACTCAAGGTCAGAAAGGCCCACAAGCCGAAAACATCGTAGCATTATAAGAATTCTTATAGAGTTTAACGATAAGCGGGTAAAAGCTTCGAAAGGAGCCTAGCGCCTGAGTTAAGTGAAGCGAGTGAACTGTTATTGTTAATAACCCTCATGCCGCAGACTTAACAGATAAAAAAAGCAATACCTTCGGGCGTTGCTTTTTTTTTGTCTTTTTTTTGTCTTTTATTTAGGGGGTGAAGTGACCGACAGTCGGCTAGACCGCTAAAGTGGGGTATCCGTTGAACTGGCGGGCGCGTAACATGTCTGGAAGTCCTATTAACATAACAAGGTAGAGTATGGTCATCGAAACAGTCATTACTCGTTTTCTGCGCCTTGAGGCCTCAAGTGGCATTTTGCTGTTGATCGCGGCCACGCTTGCCATGTTAGCGGAGAACTCCTTCGCCAGTACCTATTATGAAGCGCTACTGGACCTGCCGGTGCAGATTCGTATCGGCGATTTTGAAATCGCCAAGCCACTGCTGTTGTGGATCAATGATGGTCTGATGGCGATCTTCTTCTTTCTGATTGGGTTAGAGGTGAAGCGTGAGGTCCTCCATGGCGAATTGTCTGACCCGGCAAGGGTGGTCTTACCCCTCGTCGGCGCAGCCGGTGGCATGCTGATTCCGGCGCTGATCTATGCCTGGGTTAACTGGGGAAATCCGCTGGCGATGAACGGCTGGGCCATACCATCGGCCACCGATATCGCTTTCGCCCTTGCGGTCTTAGCCTTGGTTGGGAGCAGCGTACCTGCCTCACTGAAATTGTTTTTGATGGCGTTGGCGATAGCTGATGACTTGGGTGCTATTGTTATTATCGCGCTGTTTTATACCAGTCAGCTGTCTGTGCTGTCGCTGGTGGTGGCTGCCATTGCGGCGCTGGGATTGTTCGTGCTGAATCGCCGTGGGGTTCTGTCATTGGTGCCGTACCTGCTGGTAGGTCTGGTGCTCTGGGTGGCCGTCCTAAAATCCGGAGTTCATGCAACGCTTGCCGGCGTCTTGGTTGCCATGTTCATTCCTTATCGCAAAGCCCCTGGTCAGGAGTTAACGCAACTCGAGCGTCTAGAGGACGACCTGCATCCTGCGGTTGTGTATGGCATCCTGCCATTATTCGCCTTTGCCAATACGGGGATTTCCTTCGCGGGGCTGACCCTGCAATCATTGCTGGAGCCGGTGCCACTGGGGATCGCACTCGGGTTGTTTGTGGGTAATCAGGTCGGGGTCATGGGTTTTTGCTGGGTCGCCATCAAGCTGGGATTGGCGCGCCTGCCTTCCGGTGCTAACTGGGTGCATATGTACGGCATTTCTTGCTTGTGTGGCATTGGCTTTACGATGAGTTTGTTTATCAGTTCTCTGGCCTTTGAGGCTGCGGGCGGTGGGGCCATGATTAATGATCGTCTAGGTATATTGGTAGGCTCTATGGCGGCGGCGCTGCTCGGCTTTGCCGTGCTGAAACTGGCAGGTAGGCCTGCGGCATCCACCACACCTGCCACCGGGTCATAGTGGATTTGTCCTTGATATGCCGTCATCTGATGGGGTAGTGCCAGGCTTGGGTTTTGAGTACACTCAAATAAGTCTGAAAATACATGAAGATTAGCTAACGAGGGCAAGTGCGCATGAATATTGACCCCAGCATTCAATCACTACTTGGTGATCTTGACTTTGATCCTGATGCCCTGAAGGCGAAATACCTTGCAGAGCGTGACCGGCGCATACGTTCCGATGGCAGCGACCAGTACCAGGAAGTCACTGCCGAATTTTCTCGTTATGTTCATGACCCATATGTGGAGCCTGGATTTACCCGCGAACCCCTGTTTGATGAAGTGGAAGTAGCAATTATCGGTGGCGGGTTCGGTGGCTTGTTGGCTGGAGCCCGAATTCGAGAGGCGGGCTTTACAGATATCCGCCTGATCGAAGGCGCCGGCGACGTTGGTGGTACCTGGTACTGGAATCGCTACCCAGGCGCCATGTGCGATGTTGAGTCCTACTGCTACCTGCCTTTGCTCGAAGAGATGGGTTACATTCCGAAGCATAAATACTCCTTTGCGCCTGAAATTTTCGCACACAGCCAAAATATTGCGCGGCATTTCAATCTTTACGACAACGCCTGTTTTCAGACCAATGTGACCTCCATGACGTGGGATGAGGCTGGCGGCCACTGGATCATTTGCACTGATCGTGGTGACCGTATGAAAGCCCGTTATGTTGCCATGGCCAACGGCCCGCTAAATCGGCCGAAGTTACCAGGGATTGAAGGTATTAACGAATTCAAGGGATTTACGTTCCACACCAGTCGTTGGGACTATGACTATACCGGCGGTGATTCCTTTGGCAACCTGACCGGTCTGGCGGACAAACGGGTCGGTATCATCGGTACCGGCGCCACCGCCGTCCAGTGTATTCCTCATCTCGGCGAGTCAGCGAAGGAACTGTATGTCTTCCAGCGCACACCTTCGTCGGTCGATGTTCGTAACAATGCTGAAACCGATCCAGAATGGGCTGCGTCGCTTGCGCCAGGTTGGCAGCAAGAGCGCATGGACAACTTTAATGTTCTGGTGAGCGGCGGCGATCAAGAGGTTGATCTGGTCAGCGATGGCTGGACCGATATTATGCGGAAACTCACGGGCATCGCCGCTAAGCACGCCAGTCGCGAATTGGGTCGGCGTCTCACCAAGGCTGAGCGCGGCCAACTCATGGAATTGGCGGATTATCGGAAAATGAACCAAGTGCGGCAGCGTGCCGCAGAACTGGTAGCGGACCCCACCACGGCTGAAGCGCTGAAACCCTGGTATCGACAATTCTGTAAACGCCCATGCTTTCATGATGAGTACCTGCAAACCTACAATCGCCCCAATGCTACCTTGGTTGATACCCACGGCAAAGGTGTCGATCGTCTGACGGCCAACGGTGTCGTTGTTGATGGCAAGGAGTACGAAGTCGATTGTCTGATCTTCGCTACGGGCTTTGAGGTGGGAACCTCATACACGCGGCGGTCGGGTTACGACATCATCGGTCGCGATGGCAAGGCCATTAGTGAACACTGGGATGATGGCTTGCGCACCTTTCATGGTTTGCAAAGTCATGGCTTTCCGAACTGTTTCTTCATGGGTTTTGTGCAGACTGCCGTTACTATCAACGTGCCTCACGCATTGAATGAGCAAGCGCGGCATGTTGCTTACATTCTGGCCGAGACCCGAGCTCGGGGTCAGACAATCGTGGAAGCCAGCGAAGCCGCTGAGGCGCAATACGTTAGTGAAGTGCATAGCATGGCCCGTGTGGGTGCGCGATTCTATGAGGAATGTACGCCGGGCTATTACAACAGCGAAGGCGATTCAGCGAACAAAAGTGGCTTTTTTTCTGATATGTATGGCGGCGGCTCCATCAAGTTTTTTCGCATGTTGAAGGATTGGCGAGCGCGCGGCGAGATGGCAGGGCTAACAACTCGATGAGTGCTATTCGGCGAGGTGCAATAGGATGATGCTTATTTTTGGTGAGAAAAGCATGATCCAGTGCCGCGAGTCTCGCGTAAATAGAAAAATTTGGACAAAAGCCCTGCTGTTGGGCGCACTGTTAATGAACCTCATCGCCTGTAGCCATAACCCGATTGTTCCTCTTGCGACCGTGGCCCATGTTGACCTGGACCGGTTCATGGGTGATTGGTTTGTCGTGGCAACGATTCCGACGCTGTTTGAAAAGGACCTGTTCAACCCGGTAGAGCATTATGCGCGAAACGCCGACGGGTCGATCAAAATCACCTTCAGTTATCGTCGAGGCAGCCTGACTGCGCCAAAGCAGCAGATCACCGCAACGGGTTTTATCCAGAACAGCGTTACGAATGCAACTTGGACGATGCAACCCTTCTGGCCCATCAAAGCCGAGTACCTGGTAATCTATCTGGAAGAAGACCAGTTCACCATTATTGGCCGTAGTAAACGTGACTACCTGTGGATCATGGCGCGAGACGCGCATATAGCGCCGCAGGCGTTAGCTGCCCTGGTTGATCGTGCGGTGGCCCTCGGTTACCCGCGTGAAAAAATTCAACTGCCGATCCAGCCCTAGCATTCAAGTGCTTGCTCGGCTCTAAAATGGGTGGTGATATGACGGAGATTGACTTTACTAAAGCCGAAAAAGAAGTGCTGGCGCGGAAAATTCAACTGTATTTCAATGAAGAGCTGAATCAGGAGTTGGGTCAGTTTGACGCCCAATTTATGCTCGATTTTTTCTCTGAGACATTCGGCAGCTACTACTATAATCGCGGTCTTTTTGATGCTCAGGCGCTGTTTCAGAGTCGAATCGAGGCCGTTGGCGAGGCGATATATGAGCTCGAAAAGCCCACTGAATTTATTCGTTAGCTTGGGCTGAAAAGAATGCTGGCATGTGGATTCTTGAATATGTCATGATCTTGGCTTGCGTGTGGAAAGACGCGTCGTGACTAACTGTGGGGAAACACATGAGAATTGAACCTGAAAAGGCTGGGCTTGCTGCAGATCGTCTCGAGTGGATTACTGATCATATCAAGCGCAACTACATCGACACGCAAAAAATTGCTGGTTGCCAGGTGCTAGTCGGGCGTCACGGTCATGCGGGCTATTTTCGTAGTTTTGGCCAAATGGATATCGAGCGAGACAAGCCGATGGCAGACGATGCCATCTTTAGAATTTACTCCATGAGCAAACCGATTACCTCGATAGCGCTGATGCAGCTTTACGAGCGGGGTTGCTTCCAGTTGAATGATCCTGTGTCCCGTTATATTCCCGAATGGGCCGACCAAAAGGTCTGGGTCTCTGGCGAAGGTACCGATATGCGTACCAAGTCTCCCAACCAGCCTATGACCATGCGCCATGTCTTGACCCACAGCGGTGGTTTGACTTATGGCACCACATCTCACCCGGTGGATAAGGTTTACCGACAGCTTAAAGTGAATCGTGGAGCCGGTGAGACGATCACGAGCTTTATCGAAAAGCTCGCGAGCGTACCGTTGCGCTATGAGCCCGGCGAACAGTGGTTGTATTCGTTATCCACCGATGTCTGCGGCGCTTTGGTCGAAATTATCTCTGGTCAACCATTTGATGAATATCTGGATGAGCATATCTTTAAGCCCCTCGGCATGGAGGACACCAGTTTCTGGGTAACGGCAGACAAACAATCCCGTTTTACGGCGAACTACAGCCGTAATAAAGACAAGACCCTGCGCTTGATTGATGACCCACAAGCCAGCGACTACCTGAAAAAGCCCAGTTTTTCCTCTGGTGGTGGTGGCTTGACCGGGACAATCACTGATTACTATCGATTTACCGAGATGCTCCGTCGTGGCGGTGAACTCGATGGTGTGCGGATCATCGGCTCGCGAACGCTGGCGATGATGCATATGAATCATCTCAAAAATGGGCAGGATCTAACCCAGATGGCGATCGGTAGCTTTTCCGAGACCGCCTACGAAGGTGTTGGTTTTGGTTTAGGGTTTGCCACAACACTTGGCCAGGTAGCGACTGGCGGTCCAAGCTCAGGAGACTATTATTGGGGTGGTGCGGCTTCAACGATTTTTTGGGTTGATCCGGTGGAAGATTTGTCGGTGATCTTCATGACGCAGTTGATGCCATCCAACACCTTTAATTTCCGCGGGCAGCTGAAAAACATCATCTACGGTGCCATCACTGACTGATGCCCCGTCGAGACCGCTAGTGGTTAGTGCTTTCAAGCGCCGCCAATGTTGCGACGCAATCAGCTTCTAGTTTGACTGAAAATAAATCATCGGCTCGAGTTTTGCCTTGATTAATCGCGGCAATGGGTAGGCCTTTTTGGTGGGCGTGGCGGCAGAAGCGAAATCCGGAAAAGACGGTGAGTGATGACCCGACAACCAGCAGTCCATCTGCCTGATCGAGTTGCGAAAAAATGTTTTCAACTGTCGTTTTTGGCACGGCACCACCAAAGAATACAACATTCGGCTTGAGTATGCCGCCGCAGCGCTCGCAGTCGGGCACCTTAAGCTCTCGAGTCAACTGCTCTTCGACGTCGGCATCACCATCTGGCGCAAGGGCTAATGCTATGGGTCTAGTGATGTTGTTCAGCAATAATAATTGCTGCTGCATATGGTCACGTTCGATAACCTGGTGACAGGCTAGGCAGATAACCTGGTCCAGGCGACCATGCAAATCGACAACATTCTGATGGCCAGCTTGCTGATGGAGTCGGTCGACATTCTGAGTCACGAGCATGCTGATTTGGTCGCGAGCCTCCATGGCGGCGAGAGCCCGGTGCGCGGCGTTGGGCTGAGCAAGGCCAATTAAAGGCCAGCCTGCCAAGCTGCGTGCCCAATAACGTCTTCTGGAGGCCGCTAGATGGATAAAGTCAGCATGCTGTATAGGCTGATTGCGTTGCCACTCGCCACTATCGTTACGATAGGTTGGAATGCCGGATGCAGCGCTGCAGCCAGCGCCGGTTAGCACTAATAAACGCTGGTGTTGTGCGATAAAACTACGCAGGTGAGTTAGTGCTTTTGAGTCTGAGGTCATTCTGCTGGATGAGATGCTGGCTTGGCGTCGAGACTCCAAAGGGTCGAGCTTAGCGAAACGAAGATAACGAATATGAACATCAAAATAGATGACGTTATCAATGCGTCGGAAGCGCCCAGCCACTTTACCAGATAACCACTGACTAAGGCGCCGATGGGGATTGCACCCAGCAAAGAGAATGAGTAAAAGGCCATAATGCGCGCACGCTGCTTTTCTGGCGCCCTTTCCTGCATGATGGTTCGTGACATCGTTAGTGCGAAACCGCCGCACATTCCCCACAGAAAAATACTGCCGAGTAAAGAGTAAAAGCCGAGACCCAAACCGCCACAAGCGAGTGCAACAGAGCCAACGCCTTGAGCTAATAGTAACGCTCGGCCCTGCCTATGGATGTCACCGATGCGCATCAGATATAAAATGGTGACGACTATGCCAAACGAGTTAGCGGCATTGAGCCACGACAATTCTACCGATCCGCCTTGATAGAGTTCACGGATTAGTAAGGGAATAGTGACGATGTAGGAGCCCATGAAAAATGTGCCCATTGCCACGTTTTGAAATGCGACAGCGCGTAGATAGGGGGACGCTTTGACGGTTCGAAAACCTTCTAGGACCGACTCGCTGATTTGCCTGAATGGATGCTGGTTCACCGGCGCAGGCCGTTGGTAGGGGAGCTTGAGTTTAATGTATGCCAACATTCCGATTTGCAATGCAGTGAACTGCAGCAGCAACATGGTCGCGGCGCCTAGTTCATCTGCATATGCGGCGATCAAAAAACCGAAGGCCTGGATGCCGAACTGGATCATGCTCGCCTGAACGACGAGACGTTGGATCTTACCGTCAGCCACCAATGGCAGAAGCCCATCTCTGGCCGGGGTGATCAGCGCTTGGGCGGTACCCATGATGACGGCGAAGATAATGACGCTTTGATAAGTGAGCTCTCCCGTTAGGACCGTAATGGCGAGAAATAATGGAGCAATGGACGCCAATATGTGCCCGATGATGGCAATACGTTTACCACCATAGTGGTCCGCGAGGCTGCCACCCAGCAACATAAAGAACATGGTGGGTAGCATAAACGCCATCTGCGCTATACCCACCCTGTCAGCAGTTTCATCCAGCACCATGGTCACCATCCAGGCGAAGACTACTGATTGAATACCAAATGCCAGAAACCAGCTACCGGCGCCTATAAAATAGTAATTCAGTGGTTTCATGTGCATCTACATCTGAATGAGTGAAACGAGCTCTCTGCTGCGGGTTAGGTACGCCTAGTTAGGTTTTTTGTGTTTAACTTTTGAACAGTTGCGGCGATTATATATTAGGCTAGTGATAGGCACCATTAATAACCTTCGTTGCCCTAATTAGGTAGACTGGTCGAGAATCATTCAAAGGATCTGCTATGTACGAGCCTAATTGGCTGTCAATATTACCGCCAGTATTGGCTATTATTTTAGCCATTTCGACGCGCCAGGTTATTTTATCCTTGGGTGTGGGAATATGGATGGGTTTTTGTTTATTGGAAGGCGTGCAGCCGCTCACCGGTGTCGCTTATGCGCTCGATGGTATCGTCGCGGTGTTTAGCGATGCAGGTGATTCGAAAGTGATTATGTTTACGTTAATGATTGGTGGTCTCATTGCGACTATCGAAAAAGTCGGTGGTGTCAGAGGCTTTATTGATTTCCTGCAGCGCCGTCGTTGGGTTCGCAAAGCCAAGCATGCCCAGTGGCTGGCATTTCTGATTGGTGTTGTGGTGTTTATCGAGTCCAACATTACCTTGCTAGTGGCGGGGGCGATCTCTAGACCGCTGTTTGATAAGTATAAAATCTCAAGGGAAAAGCTGGCTTATATTATTGATTCTACCTCTGCACCCATTTGTATTTTGATTCCCTTAAATGCCTGGGGTGCAGTTGTTATCAGTTTGTTGGCTTCTTCAGCGATCGAGAACCCCGTTGAGGTTTTTGTGGGTGCGATCGCATTCAATTTTTATGCGCTCGCGGCGATTGGCGTGGCGGCGTTAGTAATTTGGCGTGATATTGATATCGGCCCTATGAAAGCGGCTCAGCGCCGCACCGAGAATGGGCTGATGCTCTGGCCTGGCGCCACGCCGATGGTCGATCCCGCGATCATCGGCCAGCATGAGGCTGCCAGTGACACGGATAAGGCGCGTTTCATGCTGTTCCCCATCCTGGTGATGGTCGTTGGTATGCCCTTGGGTCTCTATGTGACCGGTGACGGTGATTTGCGGGCAGGCTCGGGCTCCACAGCCGTCTTGTGGGCAGTGGTCGCGGCATTGGCGATGGCCTGGGTGTTGGTGCTGGCGCAGGGCAAATACGGGGTAACGGAACTCATGCAGATCTTTCTGCGTGGTGCCGGTGGCCTGCTGCCGGTGGCGGTGATCTTGCTGTTGGCATTGGCCATGGGCGATGTCGCAAGTCTGCTCGGGACAGGCATCTATATTGCCCAGCTAGTCCAGGACAGCTTGCCCATCTTTCTGCTCTTGCCGTTACTGTTTCTAGTCTCTGCGGTGATTGCCTTCTCGATCGGCACGAGCTGGGGGACGTTTGCGATCATGATCCCACTGGCGATGCAGATCGCCTTACCGCTAGAGCTGTCGGCATCATTGTTTCTGGCTGCGGTGTTGTCAGGTGCTGTGTTTGGTGATCATGCATCACCCATCAGCGATACGACGGTGGTGGCCTCAATGGCTGCGGCGACGGATCACATCGATCACGTCAGAACCCAGCTACCTTACGCTTTACTCAATGGTGGAATCGCTTTGAGCGGTTTTCTGATACTGGGTTTGGTGGCGCTGTAAGTGGACTGCGCCTAGGTTTTTTTGACCAGGGTTTCCTTAACGGTGAAAAGCATGATCAAGACACCTACAATGCCGATGGACGCGGTCATCGAGAACGCGGTGGCGAGGACGAACAGATTGGCGATATAGCCCATAAAAAGCGGCCCAGCGAAGGCGCCGACATCGCTCATCAAACGCCAGACACCAAGAAACTCGCCACGCTCCGCTGGTGGCGCGAAATCAGCACCTAAGGTCATATTGATACCGCTACCTAAGCCGTTACCAACGCCCGCGATCATAGCGGCGATTACCAGAGTCCAGAGACCGTTTGAGAATGGCACGCTGAACAGGCCGATCGACAATAACGCCAGGCAACTTACTGCCGCATACTTGCGCCCCCAGTTATCCATCATATAACCAGCGAAAGGGAACATGGTCATATCAATGGCAGCCGCGACACCAACAATCAATCCTATATCCGTCACGCTCAAGTCAAGGGATTCCCCCCACAATGGAATGAGTAACGAACGCCCAGCGCGCAGCACGGTGAGACATAAGATGGCGAATCCGGCCGTCAGAAAAACCTGCCTGTGAGCCCTAACGATATGCGGTAGCAGCGTGACCATAGACGGCGACTCGGCGTGATGGCTGGTTTTGTTAGTTTTGACGGCAAATACAATCAAGCCGAACGCCAGGCAGGCGACGATGCTGATGCCGATGAAAACCCAGGCAAAACCGAACTGATCCGCCGCCAACCCACTTGCCACAGGCCCGAGGAGGTTGCCGAAGCGCTGTAAGCCGGCCATGGTTGAAACCGCCTTACCGCGCTGGTGAAGGGGAACTGCTTCACTGATATGGGTCAGGCGGGACAGCAACCAGGTTGCGACAGCCACGCCAAAGCAAAACGCGGAGATAGCCAGCTCGAAGGTTGTCTCGGCTTGGCTTGCCAACAGCCCTGAGGCGATCATGATGCCGATGCCAATCAACATGGTGTATTTATCACCGAGCCTTGATGCGGCGTAGCCTGCCGGAATGTCTGCCGTCATATTTCCCAAGCCGCGCAAGGAGAACACCAGCGCGGCAACACCCACACTGGCCCCCATATCAAGAGCAAAGAGTGGAATCACCAACAGGACGCTGCCTTGGCAAATAGACATCAAGAACGAGGGCAAATACACCGAGAATAATAAGGAGCGGTACATCTCCCAGGTTGTCATAGCGGGTGGGTCAATCATGACAGCTGCGTTCGCCTGCTTAACTTCATCAAAGGGTATCGTCCACGGACGAAAGCAGGCTAGTTTATAACCTGCCAGATTAAGGCTGGCAATTGTAGCGTGCAGGAATCGAGGGCCAAGCGCCGCATCGAGTTTCGAAGAGTCGCTTGAGCGTTAAACAATAGGGTGGCGTTAGAACCTTTAGCGTGAGGCTGCTGAGGGCAGCCTGTTGAAACTTTAGTCGCGCACTAATCTGTCGCGGTTGATGCCTGAGCGCGCGGTCAATGGTAGCGCTGCGCGCAGATCCGTTATCTTGATGCAAAAAAAAGACCTCGTTAAGAGGCCTTTTTTAGCTTTGCTAACCGATTAAGGTTTATTCACTAACAAGCTTTACCAGCATCTTGCCGTTGTTGGCGCCTTGGAATAAGCCTTCGAAGGCAGTTACTGCATTGTCGATGCCATCGAAGATAGTTTCATTGTATTTCACTTCCCCAGACTTGATCCAACGACTCATATCCGTCAAAAACTGTGCCTGTTGGTCGACAAAAGCAGAAACCACAAATCCCTTCAAGGTGATGTGTTTGTAAATCGTTTCTGTGAGGTTGCGCGGTCCCGGGGTCGCTGTCGCGCCATCGTTGTAAGTGGAAATCATGCCGCAGATCGGAATACGACCGTAGAGACGCATATGCGTCAGCGCGGCTTCCAACTGTGGTCCGCCGACATTTTCAAAGTAAATGTCGATGCCTTCGGGAGCCGCTTTCCGCAACTCTGCCAGTGGGTCGGCCGTCTTGTAGTTGAAGGCGTGGTCAAAGCCCAACGACGCCTTCAGCATCTCGACCTTGTCATCACTACCGGCACTACCAATGACGGTACTGCCGTGAATCTTGGCGATCTGCCCAACGATACTGCCTACTGCGCCGGAAGCGGCTGATACAAACACGGTTTCACCGGGCTTGTATTCACCGGTCACCAATAAGCCGCCGTATGCGGTCAAGCCAGGCATGCCCATCACGCCCAGATAGGCAGACAGGGGGGCAAGCTCTGGGTCAATCTGATTGACACCTTCGCCATTAGAGATGGCGTACTCGCGCCAGCCAAGACCGTGGGTGACATAGTCGCCGACCTGGAAGCTAGGATTGTTAGATGTGACCACCTTGCCGAGTGCGCCACCGATCATGACTTCACCTAACGGCCAAGCCATTGCCATGCGGCCGCGCATATAAGGGTCCACGGACATATAATGATTCTGGATAAGGATTTCGCCGGCACTGGGTTCGCCGATTTCTCGCTCGACCATGGTGAAGTTAGCTGCTGTAGGCAGGCCAGTGGGGCGAGACTTGAGGTGTATTTCTTTGGACATCATAGCCGGGTTACCTTAATGAACGAGCCCGTATGTTATACCAATATGCTGGGGAAAGCATGAATGCGCCTTGAACGACGCGAGTTATGGGCCGTCACGCACTCCCTTGAGCCCCAGAGCTTTATCTGGGGCTCACAAGGCGCTAAGGGCAGGCCTGATCCGGCCCGAATGCCCCGTTTCGTCTGCCAGAAAGCCATCGCGCCGCTTATCTGTCAGGTATTGCTCATAGCTTCAAATCTTCGCGAGGATATTTTTCAAAGCATCACAGTTCTTTACCCGCTCAGCCGTTGTCGTACCCAGAAACGCGACACTCAGCGACGTCACACCTGCTTCGCGGTATACCTGCAAACGATCTCGAATAAAGCCCTCATCGCCCACAAGGGACGTAGCATCCAAGTACGATTGGGGAATGGCTGCTTCAGCCGCCGATTTACGACCCGCCAAAAACAAATTCTGAATCTCTTCAGCTTCATCCTCGTAGCCATACTTGCGAAATACCTGATTGTAGAAGTTCTTCTCCTTGGCGCCCATGCCGCCAACATACAGGGCAATATTCGGTCGTGCCATATCCCGATAGGACTCGAGACCCTGGCCCACGGCGACAGAGCCGCCAGCATAGATTTCCAATGGCGGCAGACCTGGGTCACGCTTGGCGTTGCCGGCTCTTAATGCATCTCCCCAGACTGCGTCTGCACCCTCAGCCATAAAGAATGCCGGTAGCCAGGCATCAGCAATTTCCGCGGTCATTTCAACACTCTTTTCACCTAAGGTAGCAAGGGCGATGGGAATCTCGTTGCGGTACGGGTGGTTGATGATTTTTAAGGCCTTGCCGAGACCGGTTCCCTGGTCAGCGGGCAGTGGAATCTGATATTTCTTGCCCTGGTGGTTGAGTTTCTCGTCCCGTTGCCAAACCATGCGGCAGATTTCTACGATCTCGCGGATACGGGTCAAGGGCGCGTCATAGGGAACGCCGTGAAAGCCCTCGATCACCTGCGGCCCAGAGGCGCCAAGACCAAGCATGCAGCGGCCCTCCGACAGGGCATCGACCCCGGCGGCGGTCATGGCCAACAGTGTGGGTGTTCGGCTATAGATATTCAAAATACCTGAGGCAATGATCACCCGTTCGGTTTTCGCCGCCACATAGCCCATGGCGCTGACGGCGTCAAAGGAATAGGCCTCGGGAATCCAGACAACATCGAGCCCGGCTTTTTCGAGCTCGACTAGCTCTTTTGTGGCACCGATAAAGCTTGAGGAATAATGCATGCTAGTAGCAAGTTTCATGGAATCTCCTGTTTGAGGCGGGGGAATATCAATAAGGATGAAAGCTTGAGTCTAATAATTAACGTCAGGGGGTGCCAGTAAAGAGTTTCAGTCTCGGCAAGTAAGCAAGCAAAGTCACAGCGCGAGCGATGAAATAGATGTACAACGCGAGCCATAAGCCATGGTTGGCTAGGCTTTCAAAGCCCCACCACGCCGTCAGATAGACCGCCAGTGAGGCGATCATGGCATTGCGCATCTCGGCGGTGCGCGTGGCGCCAATAAAAGCGCCATCTAACAAATAACAGGCCACCGACACTGGCGGCGCAAACACCGCCCAGAGCCAATAGATCTCGCAACTGGCTCTGACAGCTTCAACATTGGTGAGTCCCGCAATAATCACACTGCCGGTCAGCCAGAATACCAATGTCAGGAGGAAGGACGTAGCAAAACCAAGCTCGGCGCTATAGATCAGAATCTGATTCACCTGCTGAGCGCTTCGAGTACCTGTGGCTTGGCCGATCAGACTTTCTGTGGCCAATGCGAAACCATCCAGGAAAAATGCTGAGAAGCTGACGAATTGCATTAGAGTCGCATTCGTCGCCAGCAGTACGTCGCCAGATTTTGCGCCCTCGTTAGTGAACCAGGCAAAGGCAAAAATCAGGCACAGCGTGCGCAGCATAATGTCGCGATTCACGATCAGCATTTTAGTCAGCGCCGTATAGTCCAGCAGATGAGCCAACGGTATAGATAGCGATTCCCCTTGCATGAGCAGGTGTCTTCGAACGATCACAAGACCCGCCGCCATCGCTAGTATTTCGGCCATCACCGTTGCCGCCGCAACCCCGGGTACGCCCCAATCAAAGACGACCACAAACAGCAGGTCGAGGACGATATTGGTGCCGGTTAAAAGCAGTTGCAAAGCGAGTAGCGCGCGAGTCTGCTGGATGCCCAGTAAATATCCCATCACGGCCAAATGGGCCAAGCTGATGGGGGCGCCCCAAATGCGAATTTGGCAATAACTTAATGCGGCAGACTCGACAGCGGGGCTACCGTCAATCAGACCAAGGGCCAGGCTGAGCAAAGGGTACTGCAAGAGTAACAGCAGGGCACCGATACCTGTGCCGATAAATAGGGCGCGATAGAACGTCGCTTTAGCCTCGCCAGGCAGATTCGCACCGGTTGCCTGGGCAACCAGTCCCGTGGTCCCCATGCGCAAAAAGCCGAAACCCCAGTAGAGGAAACTAAAGATCATGCCGCCGACAGCGATCGCGCCAATCAGTGCCGGGTCGCCAAGATTGCCGATCACCGCCGTATCAACCAAGCCCAGTAATGGTGTCGACAGATTCGCCAGAATGATTGGCCAGGCGATATGAATAATGGTGGTGCGCGAAAGGCCGCGGCGGCTGTTCAAAGGCGAACTCCAGGTGAAGAAGGATGATCATAACACCAGAACTATGGTTTCTTGACGTGGCCGGTGATGTCCTTTGTGAAAAGTGTTGTACGTTTTATGTGTCTATAACACGCTATAGGCTGTTATGGTCGACACCGTTATTGTTCAAAAAAAGCACATCATAAAAACAGAACAGTTGTAGAGGTTAGCGAGTATGTCTGTAGAAGACCAAATGAAGTTTGTATTGCGTCTCACCCCAGCAATGCACAAAAAGATTAAACGTAACGCAAAATTAAACAATACATCCATGAATAAGGAAATCACCAACATTTTAGCCGACTCTTTCAGCAAAAAAACTACCGAAAGCTTGCTCGCCGACATAGTTAAGTTGTTAGAAAAAGGCAAGTAACTGGTGAAAACGTTCCTATGGTAAGACAAACCCCTATAAGAACATTGCTCATCTAGCCCCGTTTAGTGACCTTCCCTGGCCTGCTCGTTCGCGACTGCTCCTGGGGGGGCAGGGCTATCGCCATAAAATAGTGATTTGTCTATCTTATGCTCTCGTTTGTCCTCGTATTATATTAAGTACTTGGTCTCTTAACTTGCAGCATAAGGCGCTGTGGCACGTCGCTTTTCCCTCACGTACTATTCCTGTTCCGAAGCAGCTTGTAAAAAATATTGTTGTTTCATGGATAAAATCATTTGCTGTAACTTTAGATATATGTGGCTTTAAATCGCGAAAAATAGCCAGGCTATTTTACCAGCGGTAACGGATGAGTCTCTGTGCAGTGGATGATTTTTAGGAGAAGGTCATGAGTGATGCATTAAGTATTGACGATGTTGATATCGATGTTGATATCGATGTTGATATCGATGCTGATATCGACACGGTTGATAGCGCCAACGATTTTGATGAATCGGCAGGGTCAATTGAATTGAGCCCCAATATGCAGCGTCACGATGTTCGTCGAAAAATCGAAGAGATGATGGAACGTCGGCGGCTGCGTGAAGAGTTTGGTGAGCTCGACTTTTAACCGTCAGCAATAATGGGCTCCGTTTATGCAATCCACCAGAGCGGCTTGATGGTGACTGTTAGAGCACGAGACGAATAGCAAAAATTTGGCGTCGATAGACTGTTAAATCGCAATACCTGTAATCAGGGATATCACTTTTTTAATAATGTCGAGCTGGCTATGACCTTCCCGATACAGCGCATAGACAGGTCGGTTGAAGGTCGCCACTCCTTTGACCGGGAATAAAAAATCCTGTGTTTCCAGTATTCGTTGGGATAGGAATGCCGATCCGGCATGAGTCTCCAGGAAACTGGTGGCGATGCTTGCCAAGTTAACACTCAAGTTGGCAGGTGGTACCTCACCGAATCGATTGGCATGAAAGACCGCGAAAGATTCACCCCAATCGACGTAGATATAGCCCGACTGAAAAGCGCTTTTAGCCACCTGCTGAGATTTCGTTGAGACCATTAAGAGCTTCATTTGGCCGACTTTAACCGCTTTCAATTCCGGTAAATCGGGTGGTTCGTAGAGCACGACTACGTCGAGTGTGCGTTCCGTCAAGCGCCGAACGAGTTCGTAATCAGGGTGGGCTTCTGCCTGTAGGCTGAGCTGTGGATAGTCGTTGGCAACGTTCTGTATTTTTTGAGTCAAATTGGATTGCCAAAGGGCAGTAGTAGAGCCGAGGTGTAACCGCGTCGTCTGATTTTTTTGTAGTGAAATTTCCTGCAGCGTGCGCGACCAGCTCAAGATCAGGTTTTGCGCGTGGGGCAGTAGACGCTCGCCTTCACTGGTGAGTTGGACGTTACCACGGGTCCGAATAAACAAAGAGACCCCGAGGTATAGTTCAAGTTGTTTGATTCGCGCAGAGACTGCTGCCGACGTCAGATACAAATTGTCGGCGGCATGACCAAAGTGCCGGGTTTTGTGCACTTCGAGGAAGGTTTTAAGGTTTTCTATATCCACGGTAATAGGCTCTCGGCTACGGCGGCAATATAGCAGGTTTTTGCGTAGTGCCTACAGCGTTTTGACAGCGGCATAGATGCGAGTCGCAGTAGTCAGCCAGCACAAGCTGCCAAAGATAATGGCTAAGATCCAGAAGCTGCTGGGCATGAGGCACATGAGAACCAAGCACAGGATCGTCTCGAAGCCCTCGGTCAGTCCACCCAGATAATACAAAGACTTTATGCCTCGTAGGCTGGTCGTCAAACCGCGTTTGGCGGCGAAGGTTGAATAGGCCAGAAACGAACTGCCAGTGCCGATAAAGCTGAATATCAAAAATGCGCCGTAGCTGGCATGTTCTGGCTGAGCCAGGACAAAGCCAAAAATCACCGCTGAATAGAAAATGAAGTCCAGAACGATATCCAGGAAACCGCCCAAGTCGGTCATTGTTGAGAACCGCGCCACCGCGCCATCAAGACCATCGCATAGGCGGTTGAACAGGATCATCGCTAGGGCTGCCTCATAGGCTTGCAGCGCGATCAATGGCAGCGCCAGCAAGCCCAGCGCAAAGCCAACAACGGTCACCTGGTTGGCGCTGATACCTAATGCAGCCAGGTGACGACCGGCGCGGTTGAGTGGCGGGTC
>FLOH01000589.1_pt1 | contig 72481 bp, 64 predicted proteins | sample 756751 | NCBI WGS metagenome assembly FLOH01 (sample SAMEA4026879, study PRJEB14308) | marine metagenome | biome: coastal water; material: water | depth 74 m
ACCCCGTTCGCTCTTCCCGAACCCGATAGCGGCTCTCGCTGGCTTCTTCCGGCTCCACATTTTCAGAAAAACTCCGCTCCGTTAGCTCAATAGATTAAATCGCGCTTTGTTCAGCGCTTCCCTAGGGTTCACCTGATTTGACGGACCGTGCCCACTATACTATCTACTCACGTCCCCACTCGCGGGATCGAAAATCCTTCGGAGAAACGCCGTAGAGTTGCATCACCCAGCGCGAAAAATGAAACGGCGTCTGAATCCCGCAGCGAAACGCCACCAGCATTTCGCAGATCGATCAGGAGAACTCCTCGTCTCCCCGAAAAAAGATCTGGAACCAATGTTCGTAATACGAACATTGGCGAGAATCACGCCAGGCTCAGATTGCTCAATTAGCCAGAAATTAACCTGTCCTTAATTAACCCTTTTTTGTGCTTTCTGTGGCCATGCTTTATATTGATTGGCTCCAGTCTTGAGGTGTAAGACTCACTCCATGAAACCCGAACCTGCAAACGCCGATAATTTGACTGCCCAACCCATGGGCTCGGCGGTGCAGGCGGTCATTGCGCGGCGGGTGAGTTGCCGCGCCTATCAATCCAAGCCGGTGCCCGAAGCGCAGGTGTTGCAGATCCTGGAAGCCGCGCGGCTCGCGCCGTCAGCCTGCAACCAACAGCCTTGGCGCTTTGCCGTGGTGCGCGATGCCGGGTTGCGGCGGCGCGTAGTGAAAGAGGGCTTCCAGCCCGGTATCAAGATGACGTGGGCGCTCGACGCTCCCGTTCACGTGGTCATCGGCATGGAACGCTCCCTTGTGACGCACCGGTTTGCGGCCTTCATCGCCGGAGTGGATTACCCTTGGGTGGACATCGGGATCGCGGGAGAACATCTGGTGCTGGCGGCCACGGAACTCGGCCTGGGCACCTGCTGGATCGGCTGGATCAAACCGCGGGCATTGGCCAAAATCGTGGACTGGCCGCGGTCGGTGCAACCGGTGATGGTCATCACGGTGGGCTACCCTGATGCTTCCGCCCCCGGAATGCCTCCCTCCCTCCGTCGCAAACCGCTGACTGAACTCGTGCGGTGGCTATAAAGGTCGTTTAAGAACTGCTTTGCTCCTTCACATGCCCCAAGGGGCACCCATTCAGTCGGCTCTTTGAGCCACCGTCTTCGACGGCACCATCTCCGGGCTCCCGCCCTTCGTCAGCTCTCTGCCCCCAACTCTGGGCTTTCATGTGGGGCAAGATCGCTTGCATCAGCAACACCGACGCTTTGACGAAAATCCACTTGAATAATCCAGTCCACCACACTGCCATCTGCTCGAGCGCACTCACGTAAAACAACCGGTCCAACGCACAGTCTGTTTTCCATCACCCCAATTCACTTTGATACCCCCCAGAAGGCAAAATCCTGCGATTCTTCGTCACCCTGATCCAGACCGTATCCCGCTAACCAACCCGCAATCGCCGCTGGACCGGTGCATTGGCCGGACTGGCATAGGCCATCAATAGCGCAATGGCCACGCCGACCGCAATCACCGGGAGGGTGTTCTTCAATGCGAATGCCAACGGGAGCACCGAGCCGTCGGAAACCGGGCTCGCCAAGGTAGCCGTTTCGGACGGTCGCACGGTTGTGCTCACGGCCGAAGACGGCACCTACACCATTGCAGACACCAGTGGACCCTTCGTATTCATTTCGCTGCCTCGTGGATACCGGTCTGTCGGTCTGTTCTACGCACGAACATCGCCCGGCGGGGTCATCGATTTTCCTCTCACTGCGTGGACCGAATCCAGCGGCGACATCGCACGCTTCGTGCATATCACTGATATCCACATGGGCTTTACGACGGTTAACGTGTCCACATTCAAGGACGATCTGGCGGAAATCGACGCATTGGAACCCAAGCCATCATTCGCACTCATAACCGGCGATCTCGTCCACATCGGCGACGACACCACTCAATACGACAGTTATCGCGAAGGCATCGGCACGCTCGATCTTCCCCATTTCAGTTTTCCAGGAAACCACGACGTGGAAAATGCCACGGGGTTCGATCATTACCACCACTACCTCGGGCCAGATTACTACTCATTCAATTTCGCCGGCTGCCATTTCGTGCTCATGAACGGCTTCCCCTATGCTTACAAACCGGAGACTCTTATGGCCGAGTTCCTCGATACGGGACGCCTGCCGACCGAGGAGCAACTACCGGGCGGTGTCACTCAGCTCGAATGGCTTAAGCAGGATCTCGCTGCCGCCCCCCCGGGATCGACCATCATCTTCGGCGCACACTTCCTCCCCTCACCGACCATGCTTCGGCTGTTCACTTCGTTCGGGGCCAAGGCGGTGCTCAGCGGGCATTGGCACGGAAACAAGGTCCGTCAGGAAGCAGGGGTGCTCGATCTCAACTCCCCTACGTTCAGCTTTGGTGGCATCGATCGCCACCCTCGCAGTTTTCGAGTGGTCGACATTACCCGGAGCGCAATCCGGAACGAACTCCACCTCGGCGGCTTCGAACGACACGCCGTGGTTGTCGCTCCCCAAGGCGTCCAATCTGCCGCTAGAGAAACGCTCCCTCTTCTAGTAAATGCCTACGACACCCGCTGGAAGATCGAAAGCGTCACCTGCCAAGTTGGCGACCAAACGGTCAGCCTCCGCCCAACCAGCGATTGGAGTTGGGCTGGAGAAATAAAACTCCCGGAAGACACGGCGGGACCCCAGACAGTGGTCGCGATGGTGCAGGCCGAGACCGGCGAAACGTGGCATACTGAATCCTCCTTCGAGCTGGGCCGCGTTCCCGCAGATCTCGCATTCAAATGGGCGGCTCCGACCGGCGGCTTCATTGGCATTTCATCGCCCCGCGTCAGTTCCTCCACGGTGGTGGTCGGGGTCGACGACACCGGCAACCTTGACCAATGCGGGGTGACCGCGTTCGACCTGGATGGCACACACCGCTGGCACTTCGGCACCGACAGCGCCATCAAGAATAGCGTGGCCCTCGCCGATGGTCGGGTCTTTGCCACCAGCGTTGCGGGTTGGCTGTATGCGTTGGATGAGATGAGCGGCAAGCTTCTGTGGAAAATTGAACCCGGCAGGAACATAATCCGTTGGGAAATAACCGCAACCAACGTAGTGGACGACGTCGTGCATGTCGGGTCCTCCGCCTACATCGCCGCATTCGAGGCAGCCACGGGTCGGCTCCTGTGGGCGACCCCCGGACCGGAACATAAGAGCGACTGGTGGCCCACTTCCTACCCGGTCCCAGCCGTGGCCCACGGAACAGTGTTTCTATCGAACCACCTCTACGGAGGAGCATTCGCCCTCGACGCACGGAGCGGCAAACACCTTTGGAAACTGGAGGGTAGGTTCACCAGTTTTGCGGTGGATGAACACTCGATTTATACGATGCGTGATGGTCTGCCCACCGCATTGGATATACATACGGGCGAGCCACTTTGGCAGGGTTCAACTGCAGTGGAATGCAGTTCTTCCAATCCAGTTTTGTCCGGTGATCTAATCATCATCGGCACCGCGGATGGCCGGGTCATCGCATTCTCAAAACAAGATGGCACCTTGTTATGGGAGTATCAGACCGGCCCGAGCCTGACCTCACTCGAACCTTACAAACGCGGTGGCAGCGATGTGAACACCACGCCAGCAGTCGCAGAGGGTCGGGTCTACATCGGTGCGAGCGACGGCGCCCTGCATGTGATCTCATTGGCCAACGGCGCAAAGATCACCACGTATCCTCTGGGAGTCCCGATCGCTTCATCTCCAAGCATCAAGGACCATACGCTGTATATGGGGGCGTATGATGGGAACGTTTATGCATTCGCTCTACACGCCGCCAAAGGGGTCTGGCCGCTAGATGCTAGTTCCGGAAAGTAAGGTGGTAGAAATATAGGGTAGAAGTTCGGCGATAACAGCGCGGCGAGATCTCCGCGTTTCCAGAAATATGAACCCAAACCCAAAGTTCGTATTACGAACATCCGGACCCGATCTACTCGCGCCCCCACTCCCGGGATCGAAAGTCCTTCGGTGAAACCCCGTAGAGTTTTTTTACCCAACGCGAAAAATGAAACGGCGTTTGGAATCCACAGCGAAACGCTACTTCGCCCACGGTCAGTCCCGTCTCGCGCAAAAGCAGCGCACCGCGGCGGGTCCGCGTCTCCCACACGTAACGCAACGGAGTCGTGCCCAAGTGTCGTTTGAAGAGTTTGACCAATTGCGCCGACGATACCCCGGCCGCTGCAGCGAGCCGCGGTAAATCCACCGATTCTGTTCCCTCCTGCCCCAACCACGCCAGGGCCAGACGCAACGCATCTGGTTCATCCGTGGTGCGCCGTTCCTGACGCGTATCCGTAAATAAATACGCCTGCAAGACCGCCAACCCCAGCGCATCGATCAAAGCGTGTGCTTGGGTCCCCGCCGTCAATGGCAACGACAGGCCCACTTCCATGAGTTGGTCAAATCGACGGGATAACGGCAGCACGCCGGCGGCGCGTTGGCATGCTTCGGCCAATTCTGCCGGCACCAACGATGGTCTGATCGCACACCACGTGTGGTGACTCTTCCGGTTTTCATCGAAGACAAACACCTCCGACATGCCCGGTAAAAACAACCCCATCTGACCCGCGGCCAATTCGCGCTTTTCCCCGTCAACCGCGACCTCCACCCGACCTTCCACCATCACCACCAATTGATAATCCTGCTGCAGGCGTGGACCAAAATGTCCCCCTGCGGTATACACCACATCGCCAAAGAAGACCTGGGCTGAGCTCGCTGAGCGTAGTCTTTTGGATATGTTTTCTACTACTCTGTGGCTATGCGAAGGCATATTTATATGCTAATAGATATGTTATCCCATGAACCCCGCAACCCCTGATACCCCGATTCGCAACCTCGTGACCGACACCGGAGGCTTTTCCGGCACCCGTCGCAACACGTTACCCGAGGTCAAGCCACCGGGTTATTTCTCGCCCGATGCGGACCCGGTCGCGGTGAAAAATTTCTACGAAGCCAATGGCTATCTCGTGCTCGAGAATGCCTTCAGCCCCGCCGAAATCGACGAACTCAAACTAGAAACCACGCACATCTGTCGCGGTGACCGGGGCGAACTGCCGGACAATCCAAAGGCCGAACCTTCCGAGCCCGACGACTCAGTGCTGCAACGATTTCTCTGCATACATTTTCCGCACAAGTGCTCCGACGTGATGCTGCGGGCCATCCATAATCAGCCCTCAGTCAAGACGCTCGCCAATGTGGTCGGACCAAACGTGAAGTGCATGCAGTCGATGCTCTTCATCAAGTCTTCGGGCAAACCCGGGCAGGCCTGGCATCAGGACGAAGACTACATTCCAACCCGTGACCGATCATTGATCGGCATGTGGATCGCCATGGATCGTGCCACCACGGAAAACGGCTGCCTCTGGGTGCTCCCCGGTTCGCACCGGCATGGCATTCTATGGGAGCAACATTGGCACGCTGACCGTCGCTTCGATTGTGCCGAGGAATCAGTCGATTTCCCTTATCGGGATGAGGAAGCAATTCCGGTGCAGGTTGAGCCCGGTTCGGTGGTCTTCTTTAACGGCTATTTGCTGCACCGCTCCTTGCCCAATACGGCTCCGGCCGGCACCTACCGCCGCGCACTCGTGAATCATTACATGAGCTGCGAATCACGGCTCGCCTGGGGCAGACCACCCGAGGGCGTGTCACCCAGTCGGTTTGATAATCGCGACGTGATCATCGTCGCGGGGGAAGACCCCTACGCCTACAAAGGCTACGAACAAAACAACTCTCCCAGCGTGAGACCCAGTGGTGAAGGCGGCTGCGACAAATGGGGCGGCAAAGGCAAAAAATATCAGGACGAGGTCAAAGCCGAAGAACCGAGTGCCGAAGCGTAGGTCTGCTTCCGCTCTTTCGTCTTTCCTCTTTTTGCTGCCGGATTGAGGTCGGTTGAGGACAACCGACCCTACCTAGAATCAGGATTCAGCCCTACGAATTGGATTGAGAAAAATGAAGAGAACGTAGAACGAGTAGGCAGCATCCACTGCCAACCTGCTTACCATGAGCAATCCTACCCCCGCCCAACAACGCGCCTTTTTTGAGACCTTTGGTTTTCTAAAACTGCCGGGGCTCCTGAAACCGGAACTCGCGACCATCATCAGCGAATTCGAAGCAGTCTTTCCGCAACTCGGGTTCGAGCACGATGGCACGAAACGCACCATGATCGTGCCCTTCGTCGATCAACGACCCGGCCTCTGTGCGCTGCTCGACCACCCCGCACTGCAGGCCGCCATCACCAACCTGTTGGGTGATGATTTTAATTACATGGGGAGTGACGGAAATTACTATACCGGAGAAACCACCTGGCACCGCGACAGTGTCACGCCGAGCAACAGTTACATCAAACTCGCGCTGTATCTTGATCCCGTGACAAAGGCTACCGGTTGCCTGCGGGTTGTGCCCGGTTCGCACAGCGATCTTGGGCTCCGCACCTGGAACGACGAGACCTTGCGCGACTCCGAGAATCGATGGGGCCGCCAGCAAAGCGATCTGCCGGCCGAGCCACTCGAAAGCGAGCCCGGCGATGTGCTCATCTTCAACCACCGCCTGTTGCACGCTTCATTCGGCGGCGGCAAAGCCCGTCGCATGTTCACCATGAATCTCGGCCGCAGCGCCAAAACGCCAACCGAGATCGACGACCTCATCGCTTACGGTGACCAACACTTTTATCAATACGGCCTACGCACTCCCTATGGTAAAGCGATGACCGATAACGCCACTCCGGAACGCAGTCGTCACCTGTCCCAACTTACGCAATTTTGGGATGCCAGTGTCGCGAGAAACAAAGGCCGGACGGGCGAGTAAGTTCCTCCTTCAGGATGAATCTGGGCTCGGCATGCCATTAGGCCAAGTAGGGGCAATCTCTTAATCGCCCTATCCCCCTCGACTCGCGCTCGGGGCCTGAGTCCATCGAACGGCCCACCGCAAGGTCGGTTGGGGACAACCGACCCTACCTGGCTGAGGCGAGAAATAGGACTCGGCACGCGATTGGTGCCAAATCAGATTGGGCCCATGGGGACACCCACAGGTTTTACATATCGAGCGCGCAACGACGATTCGGTTGCCATCACGCATCATGGCAAACCGGCCGCAGTGTTGCGCGGGGCCAAGGCGGTCAAATTTCTGGCCGAGGCAAATACCTGCGAGCCTTCAGCGCTCCAATCTGCCATGGCGCGACTGACCGGAAACTATAAGCGCGGTAATGAACGCGGTGCGTCAGAGCACCGCCGCAATCAGTAATGGTGATCGCGGCAGCGGATGGCCACTGGGGCATCTCAAATATTGGGAATGACGAACAAAAAGCCTGCACTGCACCATTCAGCCGTCTAACTCTCACCTTGATCCTATGAATGCTTTCAACGGCCTCGGCCTCAACCTCGGCAACCTCAGCAGACTCTCCTCGGCGCAAACCCGCTCGATCAGCCCGGAGAACTTTAACGGTGAGAAGGGCGCCGGCGGCATGGCCACCGAAGGACACAGCAAGGAGTGCTCCCGTGATCTCGGACCGGGTTGGAAAGTTTCCCCCTGTGTAAAAATCAAAGCCGGCGAGACCTTTACCGTCGCCGACATCAAAGGCAGTGGCGCCATTCAACAAATCTGGATGACCCCCACCGGCACCTGGCGCCATAGCATCATGCGCATCTATTGGGATGATCAGGAGAACCCATCGGTCGAATGTCCCGTAGGCGATTTCTTCGGCATGCATTGGGGCAAATTTGCCCCGCTCGTTTCCCAGCCCATCTGCGTGAATCCCGGCAGCGCATTCAATTGCTATTGGGAAATGCCCTTCCGCAAAAACTGTCGCATCACCATGACCAACATCGCAGCGGATGACATGGTGCTGTTTTATCAGGTCAACTACACGTTAACCGAGGTGCCCGAGGACTGCGCGTATTTCCACGCCCAATTCCGCCGCACCAACCCGCTGCCTTACAAGGAAGTCTACACCATCCTCGAAGGCGTGAAGGGTCGCGGACAATTCGTCGGCACTTCCATGGGTTGGGGTGTCAACAACACCGGCTGGTGGGGCGAAGGTGAGATCAAATTCTACATGGATGGCGACAAGTGGCCGACCATCTGCGGCACCGGCACCGAGGATTATTTCTGCGGTTCCTACAACTTTGAGAACAAGGCGACGAATCAGTATCAGGAATACAGCACCCCTTACGCCGGTCTGCATCAAGTCATCCGACCCGATGGCGTGTATCAGTCGCAAACGCGCTTCGGCATGTATCGTTGGCACATCATGGATCCCGTGCGTTTCGAGCAGGATCTGAGCATCAACATACAAGCCTTGGGTTGGCGCACCGGGGGCCGTTACCTGCCATTGCAAGACGACATTTCCTCGGTGGCGTTCTGGTATCAAACCCTGCCCACCGCCCCATTCCCCGCCCTGCCTGATCGCGATTATCTCGAAGTCATCTGAGTGCAGACCGGCTCGACGTGACGCCTCGCCCTACCACAAACTTTCAGCCTCCATTCTTGGCAGAACCAATGGATCGTTTTTTATGATCCGTGTGAATCCGTGCAATCCGTGGATAAATTGTTTGGGAGAAACATTATGAAATATGTCATCGCAGTGGATTGTGAAGGACCCGCCTGTGTGGTGGGCGTCTCCGGGGGTAGTCTTAACGATACGCCCGAGCAGTATGAGTTTACCCGTCGTCAGGCTACGGCTGAGGCCAGTGCGGCCGCACGCGGGCTATTCGCCGCCGGCGCAACCCAGGTCATCGTGTGCGACTACCACGGCAACGGAGTGAACCTCGTCTACGACGAACTCGATGAACGCTGCGATATCTTCAATGGCGTCCATGCCCAGCGCCTCGCCATGCTCGACGACAGTTTCGCCGGTTTGCTCTTCATCGGCTATCACGCCCGTGAAAACACGATCGCCGCGCCCCTTGCTCACAGCTTTAGCAGTGCCTGCTACCAGTGGATAAAAATCAACGATCGGGAAGTTGGCGAGTTGGCGGTCGATGCAGCCGTGGCTGGAACCCTCGGGGTGCCGCCTCTCTTCGTGGCGAGCGACGACAAAGCCGTGGCCGAAGCGCAGGAATTCTTTCCTGGCATCACCACGGTCACGACCAAGATTGGTTACAGTTGGAACGCGGCTTTGAGCAAGCATCCGCGCCGCGTGCTCAAGGAAATCGAAGCCGCCGCCAAAGAGGCCGCGACCAATCGGGCCGCGATGAAGCCCTTCAATTTTACGGCCCCACTCACCGTCGAAATCCGACACAAACGGATCGATACCGCCGACGAGGCCTGCTTGCCCGCCCACGGCTGGCAGCGCGTCGATGCCTACACCGTCAAACGCCAGCTCAACGTTATCACCGACTTCTTCTAAACATGCCTACCTCAAGGCAGCGTCAGCACGCGACCACTCTGCGTGCCGATAATTAATTTGCGCCCGGGGCCGCGATGATTGCCCGGACGCGGAATCGCCGTGATGGGTTCGCCCAGATCAATCCGCCCCTGAATATCACCAGCCGGTGAGATCAGCCAAGCCGATCCCCGTTGCGCCAAGGCGACAACACAGCCATCGGCCAAAACCCAGAGCAGTTCCACTTGTTCGCCGATCCACGAATTCCAGCGGCGATGCCCGGTCGCACTTTCAACCGCCACAAGATAACCCGCATCGGAAGAAACGTAAACTCGCTGCGCTTTCCCATCAAAGGTCAACGCCCCCGCACTGGCAGCGATGTCGCAATCCCATTTAACCTCACCTTCGGCCGTGTAGGCGATCAGCTGACCCATATTGGCATCGACGGCGTGGATTGTTTCCAAATTTCCATCCCCATCGATATCGGCCTGCTGCAGATCACGAATTCCAGAGGGCATGGACCAACTGACAATATCGACCCGTTCAAAATGCCGGCGCACTGCGCCATCAGCCCCAATCAGTTTAACAAAGCCAAAGATCGAAGGCCGCGCCGGTCCGCCCAGCAACGCAAACTCGCCATCAAACACCCCCGGGCACATCGCCGTGTAAACTCCCCATTCAATCGGACACTTCCACAATTCCCGTCCAGCCCGATCAAAGGCATAAACGCGGCGATCCGCATTGCTCACCAATATCTCCTCCACTCCATCGCCGTTGATGTCCGCGGTCGCGATCTCGCGAATGCGGCTTCTCCCTTCGCTCCAGTAAGCCCAGGGAATGGTCACCCACGGAATTTCCTTCGACCAAAGTTGTCCGCCATCGCAATCAAACAAAGTCAGCGCACCACGGTCTTCACCCACCACCAGATCTTCGCCGGAAATTTCCAATGAGAGAATCATCGAAGGCAGTTGCGCCCGCCAGCGCTCTTGCATCGCCAGATCGTAAACCACCACCAGCCCATCGATTGTGCCCACGACAGAGCATGTATCTGTCCCCGCCACCGCCATGATGGCTTTGCCCGATGGTGCATTTTCCCTCAGGCCACCTTCCCAATTTGAAACCGGCAAGACCGTGGGAAATTTTTCCACCTCGGGTGGGGCAATCAGGGTTCCCGCCTTCCCGAGCGTCAGTGGTTCACCACGATCCGTGATGCGCATTCCACAACCGACTTCATCCGCAGCCAGCAGATTTACGACGGTCTCAATCCCTTCTTCGTTGCTGACCGAAACACCCTGAGGGGTTTGGGCGATGCGAAGAGTTGAGGAGCTTTCATTGCGATCCGTCCAAAGCAATCCGGCCAGGGTGATTTCATCCCCGGCCTTGACCCGGACGCGTTGACGTTCGACCAGACTCTCATCAGCCCGGCGATGCTCACTTTCTGAAATCGCGAGATGCAGAATAATCTCCCCATCGCCCAATGTCTGCCGACAAGTAAATCCATCCTGGTGCATTTCGCTCTCTCCCTGCGGATACCAAAAACGCTCGGCCAATAATTCCCCGGGTGCTCGCGACACCACCCGATCAAGAACCAGGGTCCACTGTCCGCGGCGTCGCAAGATATGCCGTTCCCAAATCGTTTCGCCAACACATGACAGTGCAGTCCCCACGACATAAAACTCTCCGACGGTATCCTGATAAAGCAGCCGGGCGTATCGATGAATCTGTTGCGCGGATTGCCCATTCAACGCCGTGTTCACTCCGTTGTGCGCTCGCACCCCCATGGCATGCATAAACCCCATTCGCGGCTTGAACCATTCGACCCCGCCTTCCCGCATCCAGACCAGACAGTTCGCGTCCTGATAGGCATGCACCCCGCCGGAGATGCCATCAAGGAGCAGAAAAAAGTCGCCGTCATCCCAACCTTCCCGGATCGCCAGTTTGTCGAAACTTTGCTGGTGCGAAAGGGTCGTGGCGAAAATCCCCGGAGGACTGAATTCGGGTGATTCAATACTCTTGGTCCACAGTTCATCGAGCGGTGCTACTTGCAGCCCCAACAAGTCCTCGCGGCGTTCCATCTTGGTCGTCCAAGCAAAGGATCGGAGCACCTCCTCAAAATAGGGCGGCTTTTTTGTATCCACGGAAGTGCCCAATTGATGCCGGGCCGCCGCGCGCACCATCGCCGCTCCGTCGCGTTCAAAACTCAGGTAACGTGCATCGCGGGTGACCAGAGCACAGGCCGCCAGATACACCCGGGGCCCGACCGTGCCATGCGCAAGCAGGGCACGCTCCGCCGTCCGCTTGAATGCTGCCGATGTCCAATAATAATCGCTCCCGGTCGCCATCGCATAGATCAAGGTGTTGTGCATCGACGCCAGCCATTGGTGGCCCCAGGAATCCTCCATCGGTTTGCAACTGGTGAATTGCAGGGTGAATAATTCGGACGCGTCACGCAGCCATTCGCTCGCCTCCACATGGCGGTAGCGCCTTTTAAAATAGCGGCCGATGAAAAAAGCATCGAGGCCGGCGCGCGTGGCATGGTTAAAACGCACAAACTTCTCGCGGCAGCGTTCGCGGATATACGCCACGCCCTCCTCCGAACGCCCCACATAAAGAAACATCGTGTCCACCGTCCGGCGTTCCTCCACATCAAACCGCGGGTGATCCTGCACCAAATCCCACACGAGCAACAACAGGTGCATCCGCCCGTGCAGCATCTGCTTGGCCTCGGGGTGCGGGTGATAAACATCGTACTCGATGAAGTGGTGCAGCTCCCGTTGAAACAGACCGAGATATCGTTCATCCGCCGAACGCAAATAACCGACGCCCGCCAACGCGATGCGTTCCATGTATTCCCAACTCCCCGAGGCACCCACGCGCGACCAAATCTCGTCCGTATCTGCCAGGAAATACACCGGATGGATTTCATCCGCGGTCACCATGTTTCCCAGTTTGACCTTGTTCAGGTAACCCAATTTTGCGCCCTGCTGACGGACCTCCGCCACCAGGGCCGCCGTCGCCAATTTTACCCCGCCAATCTCACTGCCTCCGGCCAGGATGACATGCGCACCGGTATCAAAGGGATCTCGTATCGTGCGCAGCGCATAGCCCCCTTCACTGGGGAATGCCAGATCGGTAAAATCATACGCCTCCAGATAAAGACGTCGCACCAATATGCTCTCCATCAAATTACCTAACACGATCAGCGCACCCGGGCCGGCGAGCAGGGTCGGATCGGTTTCACAAAAAATCGGCAAAGGTGTTCCCGTGATCGCGGCCAACCCTGTTGCCGTCTGCCGGGCGATCTCCGCATAGTCCGCCCGATCGGGATGGACGATCCGCGTGACCCCATCGCCCAAGTCGAACTGCAGTTTTTCCAGTAAAGCCAGTTCGGGCGTGGTCGAGGCAGCCATGGCTATCAATACTTGGCGGCCGAGGAGGAATCGATCTCCGGGTGGGCCGTTCGATGGGCCTCCAATTCATCCTCATGGGGACAAAGCTGTCCGTGATACCGCAGACCCTTGTGCGAAAGATTGACACTCAGGGCCACTTCCGTGCCTGCCTCTACCCAATGGGGCGTGAGCAATGCATTCCACAACACGGCCCCGGGTTGCATGTCGTAGCACAGTGCATCCTCTTCGGTGAGATCAGCGGGTTTAATAAAGCCCTGCCAGCGATAGTTCACCCGCATCTCCTGTGTCGTCCAGCGATGCGGATCCTGCAAACCGCAGAATCGTTTGGTGCCATAAATCTGCCACGCCAGCACGTGAGAAAAATCCATGTGATAATTGGTCGCGCATCCCTTGCCGCTGATAAAAATAATCGGGTTCAGCACATCCCAGGTGAATCCGGCATTGGCCAAGGCCTGCCGCCATGGCTCCATCACCCCTTGCTCAAATCCGTGCAGGAATTTCCCCGGCGCATCGAACCGGGCCAGTTTGAAATGCGCGAGGGCAAACGGTCCCTCCATCGCCTGTTCCACCGGCATGGCGCGGAAATGCTCCGCCATGTCATCCATCTGTAGAGTATTTCCCTTAGTGCCCGGTGTGATTCTCGCATCCACGTCTGCCCGCATCTCCTCCACCACACTCGCCAGGGGTTGCATCTCGAAATCAAAAGGCACACACTCGCCTTCCATGAGAAAATTTTGCACGCCCGCCCAACGGCGGTGAAACTCTGGCCAAGTGCGAACCGTCGAGTGGGTGGCATCAGACATGAGGGCGAACATGCCATGGCGCACCTCGCTGACAAGAACGCAAACCGGGTTCATGCCAAACCCAGTCGCTCAACCATGGCTGACTGCTCTCAATCCACAATCACGGGGGGCTTGGCGGACAAGAAGATCCAACGTGTATTCAATCAGGGCATCCACCGGCATGCGGGCTACATTAACGACTTCTTCTAAGTATGCCTACCTCAAGGCAGCGTCAGCACGCGACCACTCTGTGTGCCGATAATAAAGTTGCGACCGGGACCGCGATGATTGCCCGGGCGCGGAATCGCCGTGATGGGTTCGCCGAGATCGATCTGACCTTGAATTTCACCGGTCGGCAGGATCATCCAAATCACCCCTCGCTGAGCCACCGCCACGATCCGACCACCCGGTAGCACCCAAATCAATTCTGTCGTTTCACCAACCCACGCGACCCAGGCGCGTTGCCCGGAGCTTCCATCGACCGCCACCACGTAACCCGCCTCGGAAGTGACCAAGACCCGTTGGGTTACGGGATCAAAAACCAGAGCTGTGGCGCATCCACCGACATCGCAATCCCACTTCACTTTGCCATCGTCACCATAAGCGATCAATTGTCGGCAATTGGTATCGACCGCGGTGATCGTCTCGATGCAGCCATCGCCATCGATATCCGCTTGTTGCAGATCACGCAGGTTGGCCGGCAATCCCCAACAAACCAGATCGGCGCGTTTGGTGTGTCCTCGCACCGTCCCATCAAGATTCAACAGGACCACATAACCGTGGATCGAGGGCCGCGACGTGCCGCCCAACAACACTTTATTTCCTTCATGCACGCCCAGCCACATCGCGGTGAACACGCCCCATTGGATCGGGCGCTTCCAAAGTTCACGGCCGGTGCAATCAAAGGCATAGACGCGACGGTCGGCATTGCTGATGAGAATTTCGTCCCGACCATCCCCATCGATATCCGCACAGGCGATCTCACGAATACGGCTGCGATATTCACTCCAGCTGGCCCAGGGCAGGGAGACCCAGGGAATATCGACCGTCCAAAGAATGCGACCGTGGTGATCAAGCAGTGACAGCGCCCCACTCTCTTCACCCACCACGATTCCTTCCGAAGAAAACTCCATCGAAAGAATCTGCCCGCTCACTTGGGCCCGCCACATTTCGCCCTGCGCAGGATCATGCAGCACAACCACTCCATCCGATGTGCCGAGCACATTGCCAAGGGGACCATTGGCGACTGCGGTGATCGTTTTCTCCGGTAAATTGATCTCCCGGAAACCCGGATCCAGCTCCTCCAATAAGGGCGCCATGGGCAGCTCGCTCGCCTCGGACATGGCGACCGATTTCCCTGCACGACCCAGCGTCAAATTCATGTCCGCACATCTCACCACCAGACCACAGCCGGTGCCTTCGCGGTGCTGCAGTTGTATCTCCGTGGTCGCACCGGAGGCCTCTTCAACTTTGAAGCCTTCCGGGGTCTTGCCCAGCTTGACCGATTCTGCGCCCCCGGCATTCGTCCAAAGCAAACCGCCCAGGACGAGATCGCCACCCACTTCAACTTCCGTACGCACGCGCTCAATAAAACCATCGTAAGCGACACCACGGCCATTCGCATCCACCGTGCTCGCGATGTGCAACATCACCCCGGCTTCATCCGCCGTCTGCCGACTGCCAAAACCGGAAGCTTCGATTTCGTGTTCTCCTTGTGGATACCAAAAACGTTCGGCAAGCAGTTCCCCGTTGGTGTGTGCAATCACCCGATCCAGCACCAAAGTCCAAGCTCCACGTTTGCGCAGGATGTGCCGCTCCCAAGTCGCATCACCCACCCCATCCAGACTCGTGCCCGTGGCGAGGTATTCACCCTGAGTATCCCGATAAAGCAACCGGGTATAGCGATGGACATGGTCAAAGCCACGCCCGTTCAACACGACGTTCACGCCATTCTGCGCCCTGACCCCCTGGGCCCGTTGGCGATTTCTCGCGGTCCGGAACCAATCCATGCCATCCTCGCGATACCACACGATGCAATTGGCATCCTGAAAGGAATGCAGGCCACCGGAAATCCCATCGATCAGGAGGTAATAATCTTCTGCCCGCCAACCTTCCCGCAGGGCTAGTTTGTCGAAACCTTCATCCTCCTTCAGCGTGATCTTGAATATCCCATCCGGATTATACGCCGGGGATTCGATGGTGTGATACCAAAGATGATCGATCGGAGCCAACGCGTGGCCAAGCATATGGTCCCGTCGATTGATGCCCGTGGTCGTGACAAACGAACGCAGCACCTCTTCATAACTCGCCGCGTCAGAGGTATCCGGGGGTCTGCTGAGCCTCATTCTGGCGGCACTGTGCACGAGGCTCTCACCGTTGCGTTCCAGACTCAGATAGGAAGAGTCACCGGTCACCATGGCGCAACTCGCCAGATAGACACGCGGCCCATCGGCACCGTGGGCCATGAGCGCCCGGTCGGCCGCCTCGCGGCAGGCTGCGCTCTTAAAGTAATCGGACTCTCCCGTGGCCATCGCATAGCACAACGTGTTGTGCATCGAAGCCGCCCATTGGTGCCCCCAGGAATCCTCGCAAGGTTTGGCACTGGTGAGTTGAGGGGCGAATAGATCGGCGGCCGCTTGCAACCATTCCCGGGCTTCGGGCAGGTGGTGCCGACGATCGAAGTAGCGACCCACATAGAATGCATCCAAGGCCGCTCGCGTATCGTGATTGAAACGCACGGCCGTGGTCAGCGATCTTTCCTTGAATTGCACCACGCCCTCACCCGACCGCTCCAAATACAGAAACATCGTGTCAAATTCCCGACGATCCTCCGGCGTGAAAAACGGATGATCCTGCAACAAATCCCAAATAATCAGCAGCACATAAATGCGGCCATGAATCTGCGAAGGGGCCTCGGGGTTGGGGGCATAAACATCGTGGGATTTGAAATAATGCAGCTCGCGCTGCAACAATTCGAGGTAGCGCTCATTTGCGGTGCGCAAATACCCCACACCGCAGGCCGCGATGTGCTCCATGAATTCCCAGCTGCCGGATTCACCCACCCGACCCCAATCTTCATCCCGGTCCTCCAAGTAACGAGCCGGGTCCAATTCCGCCGCCGTGGTCCATTGCCCCAATCGCACTTCGTTGAAATAGCCCAAAGTCGAACCCTGCTTTTTCACGAGGGTGACAAATTGTGCCGCCGCGGCCTTCACGCCCCCCACATCACTACCCCCGATCATTATCACGTGGGCACCACCGCCAAACGGATCGCGGATGGTGCGGAGCGAAAATCCTCCCGGTCCCGGAAAAGCCAAGTCGGTGAAATCGTAGGACTCATAGTAGAGGCGCTGCACCAGCGTGCTCTCCATCAAGTTACCCATCACCAAAAGCGGTCCACTGCCCGCGAGGGCGGATGATTCGTCCTCCGGCACCACCGCTAATGATGCTCCGATCAAGGGGCCCAAGGTATCCGCCAATTCCTTGGCCACGGCGGCAAAACCCGGGTCGACCGGATGCAGGATGCGAGCTCCGGGTGCAGTCAGATCAAACTGCAATTCGGGCAAGGGAGACAGTTCAGAAGCAAGTGGGGTATCCATGCGGCTGGCTGAGTTAACCAAGCTTCAATAAGTGCTCGTGGGGCCTTTGGCCGCGGTGTCGGGATTCGCCGCTTGATGCTCCACCAGCTCTTGTTCATGCGGGCAAAGTTGCCCCTGATAACGCAGGCCACCATGCGAGATATTGACGCTCATCGCCACCCCGTCGCCTGCATCCACCCAATGGGGGGTGAGGAAGGAATTCCACAACACGGTGCCGGGAGGCATATCGTAACACAGCGCATCATCATCGGTCAGATCATCGGGGCGGCCAAACTCCGGGCCCGTGCAATTCAGGCGCACCTCCCGCGGTCCCCAACGTTCCGGATCCTTTACCCCACAGAATCGTTTCTGTCCGTAAATCTGCCACGCGAGCACATGGGAAAGGTCCATGTGGTAGTTCGTCGCACAGCCCTTGCCGCTGATGAAGATGATGGGATAGCAACGATCAAAAGTGAATCCGGCCGTGAGCAACGCCTGCCGCCAGGGGTCCAAAACCCCTGCCAAAAACCCGTGCAAAAATTTACCGGGACCGTCGAATCGCGAGAGCTTGAAGTGCGCGAGGGCAAAGGGACCTTCCATCGCCTGTTCAACCGGCTTGGCCCTGAATTCCTCGGATATATCAACCAAAGGTTTGCGCAGGCCAAGGGTGCGCGTTCCAGAGGTGATTCGTGCCTGTTCGTCATCGCGCAATTCTGAGATCACCCGATCCAACGGGGGCATGTTAAAATCAAACGGCACACACTCATCGGCGACCAGGAAATTGTGCACATCCGCCCAGCGGTGTTGAAACTCTTCCCAAGTGCGAACTGTCATGTGGGTGGCATCAGACATGGGGGCGAACATGCCACGCCGCATCTCCCTGACAAGAACGCAAACCGGGTTTATGCCAAACCCGGCAACTCAGCCTGTGGCTGACCACCCTCAGTCGGCGGGCACAGGGACCTGGCGGGCCAAGAGATCCAACGTGAGTTCAACCAAGGCAGTCACCGGTATCCGGGATACATTGACCACCAGATCGTAGGCCGCCGCACGCGCTATATCACTCGAAAACACCGAGCGCACATATTTGCGACGCGCTTCGTCCGTGATGAGATTGCGTGCTGCCGCCGTCTCGACCGGAACGGCCAGCTCATGCGACTTGTGTTCCGCGCGATAGCCTTTCGGAGCGACCAACCGCAAATGCACGCCATGTGCCACCTCGTTGGTGGCGAGATTGGCTCCGCGGCCCACCAGAATGACATGACCCGCATGGGCCAGTTTTCGCATCATATCATTGGTGCGATGGACCAACTCCCAGAGGCTGGGGTGCAGCCCTAAAATCTCGCCGAAGGTTGATTGGAATTCCGAGACTTGGTCCTCAGGCAAATAACAAGCCATGAAGGGTGATAGCTGGCGTGACTCCAACATCGACTCGACAAGATTGCCGTCAAAGACCGTCCATGGTTTTTCACCCGGCAAGGCTTGATCAAGCCGGGTCGCGAGGGCGTTGGCAAAAGCGGAGACTCCGGTGCCGGTCTCCCGGGAAATGGTTACAAATGGTCCTGACGGTCGGTCGTGAAAACCCGGACCCGTATGCGAACCATGAACTGCGACATAAGCTTCGAGATGGTGTAGCGATGGTTGGAAGTTCATTTAGCCTCCTTTTTGGGTTGGCTCGATCTTAGTGAAATACGCGCACCGTTAAAGCCTCTTTGCTGGGCATATCTTGTCGCTCCGGCGGAGTGATATCCCAAGTTCCAAATCCACGATTGCAGGGGTTTCGCTCCCACTATCCCCGCAATTGCCCCGGACGAAAAATCTATCAGGAAGTCCCCTCATGGTTGCATCCGACCTGTCCAAGGCGTGGAATGGAGCCGATCACCATGACGACCAAACCAAACATTCTGCTCATCACTACCGACCAGCAGCGCTGGGATACGCTCGGCATCAACGGTAACCGCGTCATCCAGACCGCGCACCTTGATAACATGGCGGCCAACGGCACCAATTTCTCCCGGGCTTATTCCACCACCCCGAGTTGTATCGCGGCGCGGCGCACCCTGCTCACTGGTCAGCACGGCACCTCGCACGGTATGGTGGGTTACGAAGACTCCGTGGAGTTTCATCCCGAATACACAGTACCGGGTCTGCTGGGAGATGCCGGTTACCAAACCCAACTCATCGGCAAACTGCACCAATATCCCCAGCGCAAGCGCTATGGTTTCGACCATGTCATCCTGAGTGAACAGATCGACTACCGGCCCAATTCCCCTGTGTTTGGTCAGAACGATTATGTGGACTGGTTGCATGATGCCGCCGGAGGAAACGTTGACCCCAATCTGCACGGCCTTGGCCCCAACAGCCGCCTCGCCCGTCCTTTTCATCTCGATGAAAGTCTGCATCACACCAGCTGGGTAGTGCAGGAAGCGGCGAAGTTTCTGACCAAACGGCGCGATCCCTCCTGCCCCTGGTTCCTGCATTTATCATTCTGGGCGCCGCACCCCCCCTTGGTGCCACCGCAATTCTACTACGACTTTTATACGCGCAAGTCTTCGCAATGGCAGCCCACGCTCGGCGACTGGAGTCCGCGCGGTGAACAGGCACCGGGGAACCAGCCCGACAGCAATACCGGACCCTACGATCTTGAGATCATGCGCAACGCGATGGCCGGTTACTACGGACTCGTGCATCAGATTGACGACGCCTTGGGCTTTCTCCTACCCCGGGCTTTCACGGCCGGCACCCCCCTCGCCAGCCAACCGACCTGGATCATTTTTACTTCGGACCACGGTGAAATGCTCGGTGATCATCACCTCTTCCGGAAGGTCCTGCCCTATGAAGGCGCGACCCATGTGCCGCTCTTCGTTACTTCACGTAACATAGATCAACCGAAACAGACTTCCGATGAGCTCGCCTGCCTCGAGGACATTTGCCCCACCATTCTGGATATGGCGGGGGTCAAGATTCCCGAGGCGGTCGACGGTAAATCACTCCTGCCCGTCATCACCGGTCAGGAAACGAAACTGGATCGTGAGGTTCTGTATGGCGAACATAGTGGAGGCCAAGCCAATCACTGGATCATCAAGGACCACGTGAAATACATTTGGTATGCCGAGACCGATGAGGAGCAGCTCTTTGATCTCAAGGCCGATCCCAAGGAAACGAAGGACCTGTCAGGCGACGCCGCGCGTTTGGAACCATTTCGACTGCTCATGACTGCCCGTCTCAAGGACCGCCAGGACTACACCTACGACCCCACCAAATTGAAGCCGCTGGAGAATCAGCAACCCACCGTGTTCTGGCCGGGCGTCGGTGAATTACCGCAGGGCTCGGGTTAACCCTTTGACGTGGTCAACTCATCGAAGGCGGTCGCAAGATTACCTGACAAACGATTGGGGCCAGCGCTGTGAAACTCCGGAAATCCGGGCAAGTTATCCAGCGCGGTGATCTCGTCCTTCGATTTACCCGCCGCTATCTGTTGCTCAACATATGCAAGCAGCCCGTTGAGATAGTCGCAGAAAACCAGGATATCTCCACGGGCATACTCGACTCCAAATCCGTCTTTGCCGTGACCGCAGAGGTAGATCGCGTCCCCGGGATAAACTTTGACCGCTTTCTCGAGCACCGTGATCCAGTGGGCGAGACTCGCACCATCCACCAGGTTAACGTAGGGATAGAGTCGGTTGAACACCAAGTCACCCATGTGCACGACATTGGCGCGTTCAAAATGCACAATCGCGTCGCCATTGGTATGCGCCGATCCGAAGTAGGTGGCCGTGACCACCTCGTCGCCGATTTCACGACGCCATGATTTCGCAAACGTCTCATTGGCCATTACCGGGGTCTTGCCCCCACCGGATCGGGCCGCTGAGGCCATTTGCAGGCCTGGAACATTCTCCTGGGCCACGATGGTTTTGGTCACCTCACGAAAGACCCCATTGCCACTAGTATGGTCCCCGTGGTGATGCGTATTGAGCACCACATCAAGCTGTCGATCCATGCGCCCGGGTAATCCATCCAGGCAAAAAGTCGCCGTGGCCGGAAACTGTGTGTCCACCACCACAAGGGCTGATGGGTCCGCCAGCCAACCGATGGTGCCTCCGCGACCCGTGAAATAACCGACATTGCGCCGGAGCGGGTGGAATACACCAAGGGGAGCTGGTTGAGATTGGGCCAGGAGTGAGGAACGGGCCAGCCAGCCTGCAGCTCCCAGAATGGCGGTATTTTGCAAAAAGGATCGGCGATTCATGGATCCACCCTGCAGGAGAAATCCGTCCCCGTAAAATTTATTGTAACCAAGTCCCCGGAACCGGGTTACCACCAGCAACCAGCAATGCTCGTCTTTCCCCGTGATCTCCGATATCTCAGAATTCTCTATTTCCAGCCGCCCGTCCGCGGTTAACCCTCCCCGTTACCGATCCGTGGAAACCACTACCCTGCAATCCGACCACGAACTCATGATCGCCGTGCGCGAAGGTGAGCTCAATGCCTTGGGCGAACTCTTTGAACGTCACCACGGCCCGCTCTTTGGTTTTCTGACCAAACTGACCAATGATCGCTCAGCCGCAGAGGACATCACCCAAATCGTTTTCCAGCGCATCCTCAAATACCGGCACACCTACCGCGACGAGGGCCGCTTCGCCACCTGGATGTATCACCTAGCCCGACGTTGCGCCGTGGACCACTACCGCAAATCCCAGCGGACCCCCATGGCTACCGATCCCGCCGATCTGCAGCACCACGCCGATGACCAACCCCACGCCGGAGATAAGGCCATCGCCAGCGACGATCACGAAATCCTGCACCACGCCTTGAATCGGCTCGATCGCAATGATCGCGAAATCCTCCTGCTCAGTCGCTTCCAGGAACTCTCATTTTCCGAAATAGCCTCGATCCTCGAATGTTCCATCGGCGCCGCCAAAGTCCGCGCCCATCGCGCCCTGCGCCAATTGCGCGACATCTACTTCCAAATGCAAAAGGAGAATCTGACATGAATCCTCCTTCACTCCTTGAGCTTCGGCGGACGAGCCGCCTCCCACAACCTTCCGCGCATTCGGTGTCCAACTCGGGACCCTCAACTCTCAATCCATTCCTGACATGAACTGCACGCACGCCCAAGAACGCCTCACCGAGTTGCTCGATCCCCGCAACGCCACCGCCACGACCGATGAGGTTCGGGCTCACCTCGCCAACTGTCCCGACTGTCAGCGCGATTTCAGTGCGTTGCACCGCACCCTTAGCACCCTTGATACCATGCCAGTCGAAGATCCCACTCCACGTCTCCGCTCCAATTTCTACGCCATGCTCGAGGAGGAAAAGCACTCCGCGGCCAGCGCATCGGTGGTGACATATCGCCGGAAGCGGCTCACATTTTGGAGTTGGATACTTTCGCCCCTCGCGGCCTGCGCACTCCTCGCTTTCGGGTTTATCGCCGGACAGCGCAATGCTCCTGCTCCCACGCCGGTGGCCACTGATGATACTACCCAGCAGCAAATCGCCGCTCTGCAGCAAAAGGTGGATTCCATGGGGCAGCTCGTCAGCTACTCCATTATGAAACAACAACCTGCCGGTGAGCGCCTCAAAGGCGTGCTCGCCACCCAGGAATTGAATTCACCCAGCGATCAAGTGCTCACTTCTCTGATCAATGCGTTGGCACTTGATCCCAGCACCAACGTTCGCCTCACCGCGCTCGAAACCCTCTACGCCCATGCCGACAAGGACGTCGTGCGTGCCGGCGTGCTCGCCTCCCTCAGTCGTGAGCAAAACCCCCTGGTCCAAGTGGCGATGATCGACTTTCTCGTCGCAGCCCGCGACCAGGAAGCCGTGTCCACGTTCCAACACCTGGCCAAGCAGGAAGATACCAATCGCTCGGTACGCGACGCCGCCCGTCGCGCCATCGCCCAATTTTAATCCCTTACACAACCAACAGATCGGTCGCACAAGCCACCACTAAAACCATTACCCAAAATACCATGAAAACCACCCGGCAATATTCCGCCTTCATCTTGGCCGCGTCCGTAGCGGCTCTGCTCCTGATCACCGCCATCACAGCCCCGCGCGCTCACGCCGAGGAAAGCACCAACAGCATCAAATTCTCCGATCCTGACACTCCCGGCACCCTCAAGGTGAAGCTCAAAATGGGCGATGTCACCATCATGGGCACAGACGACGACGTCGTAACGGTCGTAACTGAATTCGAGTCGGCGGAAGCACCCTCCAGAGATGACGGCCTGCGGGTGATCTCCGAAAGCGCCACTTACTCACTCACGGAAAAAGGAAATACCGTGACTCTGGATACCGGCGATTTCTGGAGCGGTTTTTCCAGTGATGCAGAATTCAACATCCATGTTCCCCGCAATACCAACATCGTCGTTTCGAATGGTTTTGGGGGCGAGATTATGATCACCAACATCGACGGCGATATCGAAGTCAAAAGCCTCAATGGTGAAATTACCCTCGATGGCATCTCCGGAGCGGCTCTGGTTGAAACCATGAACGGCGAGATCCTGGCCAACGTCAGACAGTGCAGCAAAGGCAAACCGCTCTCCTTCACCTCCATGAACGGTGAAATCGAGATCCGCCTGCCTGCAGACGCACAAGCCAAGATCCGGTTGCGCACCCAAAACGGTGCGATCCTCACGGACTTCGATGAAGATGCTCTCGTAACCAAGACGGAATCCATTCGCGGCAGAAACCGCTCGGGCCACTTTTCGATTAACATCGAAGGTGATTCTGAAGTCAAAGTGGCCGTGCGTGAAGCCGTGCGGGCCGGGGTGGAAGCTGCCCAGGAAGTCGCCGAGGCGATGCGCGAGACCGCAGAGGCCATGCGCGAAGCCGCCTCTGAAGCCCGCGTGGCCACCGTTGAAGCCCGTGAAGGTGGGGTCGTCATTGTCCCACCAATTGTTCCGGTCCCTCCCATGACCGGGGGCAAGTTGGTCTCAGGTTCACTCAACGGTGGAGCGGGCCCAGAGATCTATGCCGCTGCGATGAATGGTGATGTCACCTTGCGCAAGGCAAGGTAACCCAGCCTCAGCGACAAAACATTCCTCGCACCGCCGGTATCAACCGGCGGTGCTTTTTTTGCCATCGATCACGAGGTCGCGTCCGCTTTTATCCTGAGTCATCAGAAAAACCTGTGACTTATCTGGGCATCAAAGTGTATTGGTGTTTTAGAATGGAACAGGTTAAGCTAGACCGGTTCAGTCTTTGACCAGACACCAAGCATGCTGTTAGTGATTATTATACTCGTTTTGTTGAGCGCCCTCGTGGCTACCGATCCCGATTCCCCGGGAGGGGGCAGCTAGCGGCCGTGCGTTTGTCTGCTGATTGAACAGCATCAAACGGCCGTTGTTTCACCGCCTAGAGGACGAATCCGTATGATCATCAGGATAACCAGCCCAAGGGCAAAAAATCCCGCATTCGCCAAGGCTGCCATCTGATAACCCTGGTAGACCGCGATCCACCCGAAAACCGGCTGACCGATGACCGCAGCCAATTTGGCGACAAACCCCCAATAGCCAAAGAATTCCCCGGAGCGGCCCGCAGGAGTCAACATCGCCACGACGGCCCTGGCACCGGACTGCAATGAGCCCATGGCCGAGCCGGCGAGAGCGCCAATGATATAGAACTCAAACTTGGTGGTGCACAACGCAGCCCACACACAAACGATGATCCACTGGACCAGGGAAATGCCCAAGGCAAAGCGGGGTCCGGTTTTGTCCTGCATCACGCCAAAGCCATACGCACCGGCCACCCCGGCCAATTGCAGCACCACAAACAACTTGATGATCTCGCTCTGGGTCATGTGCAGCACTTGGGTGGCAAATGCCGAAGCGAAGGCCACTATGGCGGTCAGTCCCGCCATGAAAAAAAGCATCGCCGCAAAAAACATCATCAACGTCCGGTGGCGGGGTAGTTCCCGGGTCATACCGATCAATTGTCCCCAACCCCGTTTCAGGTAGGACTCATCACTCGCCAAAGCCCGACGACGCGCCCGCTCGCGGAGCATCAAAGTCGGCAAACTGGCGAGCAGGAAAAACATGCCTGTCATGACAAAGGTCCATGGCACCCGACCTGCCCCACTGTTGATGATCACCAGGGCCAGCACCAAACTGAACAGTCCGCCCAAATAACCAAAACTCCAACCATAGCCCGAGATGCGCCCGACGTTTTCGGTCGTGCTGATTTCAGGCAGGAAACTTGCGCAAAGATTTTCCCCCAACGAAAAAGCAATATTGGCGATTACCACCAAGCCGAGTGCCAGCCAGACATCTCCGGCTCCGGCAAAATACAATCCGATTGTCGCCAGCGAGCACACGACCGCCGTGCCCATGAGATAAACTTTTTTCCGTGCCGATACATCAGCCAGAGCACCAATCAAGGGTGAAACCACGATCACGAGCAATTGCGAGACGGCCAAAGCCGAACCCCACCAGCCGGGTCCTCTGGCATCACCCTCTGCCACCACTCCGATAAAATAGACCGAGAAAACGACCGTGATGATAATCGTGGTGAAAGCCGAATTGGCAAAATCGTAGCAGCACCATCCGAATATCTCGCGGGGTTTTACTGATGGCGGGTCGATAGGGGAAGTCGTGGAATTCCGCACGGCAGAGAGGCAATCGCCCGAGTCACCCACTGGCAAGAGTGATAGGAAGTCACATCACCCCTGAGCCAGACTGCTGCTGGCCGCATCGAAAAGTTATCAGCAAACTCACTTGCATGAAACCTGCTTACAGGATTCCTTGCCCGCCGGTCTGATCATGTCTCTGTCTGCCCATCAATCATCCCCTTCGCTCTTTCGCCGTACAGTCACCGCCCTGTCCCAATGGTTCGACGCCGACTATTGCCCTGATGGGGCGGAAAATATGCGCAACGAATCTGATCGCGTTGATTGGATCCGGGTCATGCCTTTCGTCTTCCTGCACGCCGGCTGTGTCGGCGTGATCTGGGTCGGGACCAGCCCGTTTGCGGTCTGGTCGGCGATCGCACTTTACTTCATCCGCATGTTCGCGGTAACCGGGGTGAATCATCGCTATTTTTCGCACAAGACGTACCGCACCTCCCGGGTCGGCCAGTTTCTGTTGGCGCTGTATGCGGGTACTACGGTGCAACGGGGGTCGCTTTGGTGGGCCTACCATCATCGCCACCACCATCAACACAGTGATGAGCCCGAGGATGCCCATTCACCACATGTGCACGGATTTTGGTGGTCGCATATCGGCTGGATCACCAGCCGGCGCAATTTTCCCACTGATTACAGCAAGATCAAGGATCTGGCAAAATTCCCTGAGTTGGTCTGGTTGAACCGGTTTGATCTGGTGGTGCCCTTCCTTTTTGCCAGTGCCATTTTCGGCCTCGGCCAGAGCCTGGCCCACTTGGCCCCCGACTTGGGCACCAATGGCTGGCAAATGCTGGTCTGGGGTTTCTTTGTAAGCACCACCGTGCTCTTTCATGGCACCGGCTGCATCAATTCCATGGCCCACCTCATGGGTCGCCGGCGTTTCAAGACCTCCGACGATTCACGTAACAGTGCCATCCTGTCGTGCATCACGCTGGGCGAAGGCTGGCACAACAACCATCACCGGTTTCAAAGCTCGACCCGCAATGGCTTCTACTGGTGGGAAATCGACCCCACCTATTATGGACTGAAATTGCTCTCCCTGACCGGCTTCATCAACGGACTTAAACCCGTGCCCCAAAGTGTCCTGGAGGAAGGAGCGCACGCCGATCATCACGCCTCCGTCGCTGCGGCACAAAAGTCGGCCCTGGCCCATCCTCAATATGCCTCGTTCCGTCGCGTGATGCCCACCGCAGCCGCGATTGCTGTCGCCACCGCCACGGCTTCACCCCCCGGCATGCTCCAGAAAAAGAATGACCCAGCTATGCACAGGGATACGAGTGAACTGGACCACGCATTGAAGGCCCAAGATATCAAGCATCCTCCGGTAATTTGAATCCAAGTGTCAGATTCAGTCGAAGTCAGGGGCACATCGATTTTCTCATGATGAAAACCGCCATGATCGGCCTAGGCATGGCCAGTCTGGGTGGCGCCCTGTTTTCCATTCCTCGCACGGTCTTCCCCCAACCTAAACCGGGTAATATGCTCCTTCCTGCCAGGCTCGCCCTGATTGGCGTTGCGGTTTATCTGCTTGGAGCGGAGGAACTGGTCACGTGAATCCCGTTCATCTCATACCTGTGCGTTCCTTTTGGCAGCGGCGGGTCGTGGGCCCAGTTCTCGCCCAACTCAAGCAAGGGAGCAGCCCGGAAAAAATCGCCGAAACGGTCGCGGTGGGTGTGGCCGGAGGTCTTTTCCCTATCCCGGGTCTCACCACGCTGCTCTGTTTTATTCTGGCTGTGGTGCTACGGCTCAACCAACCGACCATCCATCTCCTCAATCAATTGCTGTGGCCCGTCCAATTGGCGATGATGGTGGTCTATGTTCGACTCGGGTCATGGATATTCGGCACGACCGTCCTCCCTTTTGACCCGGCAGTAATTTCAGACCTGTTGATGCATTCACCGCGTGAATTCTGGACCCGCTTCGGCCTCTTGGGCTTGCACGCTATCTTCGCGTGGTTGCTCACTGTGCCGGTCATCTTAAGCACGCTCTATTTTCCTTTGCGGCCGGTGTTGCGCAGCCTGGCCGCAAATCGTCGTTCCCGCTGAGGGGCGGCGAAACGATTCAACCTTAATAATTTGGCCAGATACCCGGCGTGACCAACTCTCCCAAGTTGCCGTCGGGATCGTGAAAATAGAGGCTGTGCCCACCGCGCTCCCAGCGGGTTTCACTGATAATCCTGACGCCATGGATTTTCAGGTGGGACCGCCAAGCCCCCAAATCGTCGGCGGCTATCGCCAGGGCATAGTGCAACGGTCCTTGGCCGTCGTGTGGCGGGATGTCTCCATCCGGCGTGACAATTGTTTTCAACGTTGCTCCCCGGATAAAAAGCAGGAGCACCCTCCCCCGACCGGCATCAAAGGACTGGAATCGCTCGGGATTGCCCACCATGGGAGCCAACCCCAGCACTTGCTGATAAAAGGCAATCGCACGCGGAAGATCGTCCACGTAAAGGCAGGTTTCCACCACGCCGTTGATCGGGGGGCACTCCGGCTTGCTCATGAATTCATCCTGAAGGAATTCAGGTTCCTTTTGCAACCTCAGCCCGGTAGCTCAAAGGCTTCAATCAACTCCTTGACGTCGTGCAGAAACGCCGCCGCGCCGGAACCATTGACCACGCGGTGATCAAATGTGAGCGAAAGGGTCGCGACTTCCTGGGGATAGATCTGGCCTCCATGGTTGGTCATGCGTTCGTGCGCCTTGCCAATGAATAAGGTGCCCATTGAGGGAGGCACCACGATCGGCGTCGCATGCTCAATGCCAAAAGCGCCCAGACTGGTGATGTTGATCGGCGATTGCACATCACTGACCTTGCCCTCCCTGGTGTCTGCCAAGGCTTGGGCATAGGCGTCTGCAAATGCAGCAAAATCAAGCTGGTTGCTACTCGGGATTACCGCGGTGCCCAACCGGTCTCCTTCCATCGCCACCGCAAAACCAAGGTCGAAGACCGCTTGTTCGAAAATTCGTCCGTCCTTCGCTACAATACAGCAAAATCCGGGATTTTTCTCCATCGCCCGGCAGATACACCAAGCCAGCATGAGGGACGGTGAGTGCGTGAGCCCGGCCTTCTTGGCCGACGCCCGGGCGGAACGAATGGCCGACCAGCCCGTGTCGAGCTGCATGTTGGCCGCCACCACTGTGGAAAGCCGGCGGGTGATCGCCGCCGGCAGGGCCGGGGTCCGGGCCTCGCCTTGCGGCTCCACATCGGAACGCGTTTTTTGCAGCTGCTGCAGGCTGGGGTGCGCCATGGGCACCGGCGGGGATGAGTCGGCCGCAGGTTCTGGCTCGACCATATTTGCGGCATTGGCCGCGTCCGCCGTCACAAACCCGATCTCCTGCCCAATCTCCACCATGTCATCCACCTGCACTTGCCAGGATTTGAAGATGCCACTGTAGGCCGCCTCGATAGGATAAACCGCCTTGTCCGTTTCCACTTCGCACAACACGTCGTCATGACTGACCGTATTCCCCGGATTTTTCAGAAGTGTTACCACCCGGGCGGAGCGCAAGCCCTCGCCCATGATCGGCACTTTTATCGCGATTTCGTCGTTGGCAGCCATGGTCTTGTTGGTCGGTTTTGTCGGACTTTCTGTAATCGAATTGGAGGTGACGGATTTGGCCGCCCGCGTCGTCCGGGGACTGGATTTGACCTGCCCGGTTTTGTCGCGTTCGAGCGTCGTTGCCATCACTTGGTGCAAGGATTCAACAATGCGTTTCGTATCGGGCAGGGCGGTGTATTCGTAAATGGGATTGTAGCCGATCATCACATTGCCCTTCGATACCAGGATTGGCGGGCTCACCATCCGGTTCCAAACGTCGGGCCGGCCCGCAATGTGCGAGATGATCATCTGACCCACGGAACAGTTTTCCGTGTCCTCCTGCACCACCACGAGGCGGCCGGTATTGCGCACCGATTCTTCGATGGTCTCGTGGTCCCACGGCACGATGGAACGCAAATCAATCAACTCGACACTGATCGTCTCGCCGATCTGGGCGACGGCTTCCAAGGCTTTTTCCATGGTGTTGCCCCAGGCCACCACGGTCACGTCGCTGCCCTCGGTGTGTCGGCGGGCATGCCCGATCGGAACCGACATCACCGGTTCCAACACCTCGAATTCCGCCCAGAGCAAATGCTTCGGCACCAGAAAAATCACCGGATCCTCGGAATGCATCGCCGTCCATAACAGCCCGGCCGCGTCTTCCGGAGTGCTGGGCACCACCACGCTCAGCCCGGGGAAATGTGCGATGGCCGATTCATTGGCCTGCGAATGCCACAGGGAACCCCCGGGCAGGTAAGCGCCATAAGGGGCATAGATCACCGTCGGGCAGGTCCACTTGCCAAAGGTGCGCCAGCGCAGGGTCGCCAGATTCGTGACCAATTGATTCCAACCCGGGTAGACAAAATCAATGAACTGCAATTCAAAGACCGGCCGCTTCCCGTAACTGGCCAACCCACAGGCCACGCCCAGAATCGTGGATTCGGCCAGGGGTGAATTGAAAACCTGTTCGGGAAAATCGGTGGAGAGTCGTTGCGTGAGCCGAAACACCCCACCCTTGGGGTCCTCGACATCCTCGCCGAAAATCACGCGATTGGGCTCGGCATCTAAACCCGCCCGCAAGGTCAGGTTGAGCACATCACCCATCCGGTATTTGCCGGGCTTGATGACCTGCTCGTCCAACGGCGGCGGCGGCGGCGAGGACACATTGGTTTCGAGTTCGTTGGCCAGTGGATTTTCAGCCTTTTCGGCCGACAAATAATCCTGACGCACCCGTTCCTTGATCTCCTTGTCGAGCCGGTCGTATTCCTCCTCCGTCAACTCGCCTTCCACCAGCAAATGTTGCCTCAACACTCCGAGCGGATCTCGCTCGTCGAGTCGCGCCAGATCCTCCTTGGTGCGATAAATCGCCTGGTCATCCGAACTGGTGTGGCTTGAGAGCCGTTCCATCTTGGCCCAGATCAACATCGGACCAAGCCCGTCGCGGATATGCTTAATCGCCCGCTGACCCGCTTCATAAACCTGCTCCACATCCCAGCCATCGATCGTGAGCCATTGCTCGTCATTGAAAATCTTCAGTGCATGCGGGGTCATGTCCGCCGTTGGGGTGCTGATGCCAAAGCCGTTGTCCTCCACCACTAGGAGCAGCGGCAGTTGGCGTTCCTGCGCGAAGCACACTGCTTCATAAAAATCCCCCTGCCGCGTCGCCGCATCACCCACCGTCGCCACGACAAGACTGGATTTACCGTCGAGCTGCATGCCCCACGCCATGCCACAGGCCGGCAACAGCTGTGCGGCGGTCGGCGTGGGCACACTCCAAATATTCAGTTCGCGATAACTGTAGTGCGAAGGCATCTGCCGACCACGCGACGACGAGTCCCGCTTCGCCATGTAATCGAGTGCCAATTGCTTGGTGGTCACTCCACGACCCAGCACCATTCCGCGATCGCGGTAATACGGCGCCAAGTAGTCATCCGGTTCCAATTGCAAACTCAGGGCGGCCAAGGCCTCGTGGCCGCGACCGGACACATGGAAATGTCCTTTGCCCTGACGGTTTAAATTCTCCTCCCGTAGATCGCCGTGACGACTTTCGAGGAGGATGTGGAGCAGATCGCGCTTTAACTTTGGGGACAGACAGGTAACAGAAGGCATGAGACTCCTAGGGGCAGGGAGTTGGGGTAATGTTTATGACACAAGGTTCCCTCGCTCCTCCATCCACTGGCAACGCGTTTCCTCTGCTACGTCATGGCTGATGCCTTAATTAATCCGAAAGGACTAGCCCTGTGGGCATGGGGGATCAGATGGACTTTCTGCCGCATTACTTCATTTCTTAAATCTATCCAGGAAAGTGCTGTTTCACCGGACGATCCCAGAAGCACATGAAGGCATCCAACCAGAACCTGCTTTTCATCACTCTTGTCTCTCTCGGGGCCTTCGGTTGCCAACATCCCCAACCACCGCAACTAACCCAGACCGATACGTCATACCGCTTTTATCGCGGTCCCAACACCGCGCCGCCAAAACCGGCGCGTAGTCACGACGACGTTGCCGCACTTCAAGCCGGAGCTGTATTCATGCAAGCCCACCCCAAGATGCCACTGGCGGTTCCGATGTATCCAGACATACCGGTTTCCGAGCGCCGCAATTGGGTAACCGTGGGGGTTCATCTGAATATTGATACCAACGGCAATGTGACTGACATCACGCCAAGTCTCGTGTGCATCTCAACCCCCCACCCCAGATCGGATGCCTATTTCGAGGCGGTCAAATCGGCGGTCGCGCAATGGCGTTTTTTTTTCGGCAAAATTGCGGCACATGGAAATGATAACCGGCACCGACGGCAGCACCTGGTGGCGCGCCAAGCACGTCGAAAAAGTTGAGACAACGGCTGACGTCACCTTCACCTTCACTGCATCCGGGAAAGTGCTGAGCAATTAAAGCCCCATACTTTTGGCATATCGCATCAAGCCACCGCGAAACGCGGGAAATCCGGTCCCGCTAAGTAATGCGAAATCCACGTCTTCAGGTGTCTTGATAACCCCTTCATCCAGACAGCGCTGAGCCTCGGCGATCATCACATTCATGAGATGATCATTGATCTCTTCAGCCGTCAAATTGATGCCCGGTGATTCACTGGGTTGACTCATGGCCGTTGTGGCAGGATTCAACGATTCCTTGCGGCCTTCGTAGGTATAGAATCCCGCGCTGGCCCCGTTTTTCCGGCCCAATAACTTCTCTTCGAGGAGTCGTCCACATATCGTAGTGCTTTGAAAACGGTCGGGAAAGAAATGTCCCATTTCGCCAAAGATAAAGTCGGTCACATCAACCCCCACCTCATCGATCAGACGCATCGGCCCCATTGGCCAACCCCACTCACGCAAGGCAGCATCAATCGCGGTGGTTGACACCCCTTGCTCCCAAAGTCGGCAGGCTTCATTGAGATAAAAGAACAACACACGGGTAACGAGAAATCCCGGCGACGATCGGCAGATAACCGGTGTCTTGCCCAACGATTTCACCCATTCCAAGGCGGATGTGGCGGCGAGCGATGATGTCTGGGCTCCCACAATCAACTCGACCAATGGCATCCGACTCACGGGATTGAAAAAATGAATTCCCAGCGTGCGATCCGGGTGCGGCACGTGGCCCGCAATCTCCTCGATGGGCAACGCCGAAGTGTTCGACGCCAACAAGGTGTCGGGCCGCACCACCGTCGCGAGTTCGGTAAACAGCTTTTGCTTCGCCACGACGTTTTCCACAATGGCCTCGATCACCAAATCACAATCCGCGAAACCTTCCCATGCGGTCGTGGTGGCGATACGATGCTGGGCTTCATCCGCAGCCGATTCTGCCAGTTTGCCCCGTTTGACGCTGTCGGCAAATATCCCGCGGATGACCCCGAGGCCTCGCTCGACAAATTCCAGTTGCACGTCGCGCAACACCACGTGGAGTCCCCTCGCCGCGCACCATTGCGCGATGCCCGAGCCCATCACCCCGGCGCCCACCACTCCTACCTTGCGAATGGGGCGCGCTTCCGCCGTAGCACCGTCGGAGACCGGAAAATCCCAACCAGCGAGAGTGCGTTTTCGGGCCGTCTCCCGCAGGAAGAAAGCATAAATCATATTTTTGCAGACCTCCCCCGAGGTTACGTTGCCAAAGGCTTCCGCTTCAATCGTGAGGGCTTCGGTCACGGATAAGGTATTCCCTCGTTCCACTACTTCGATCGCGGCCAAAGTCGCTGCCGGCGAACCACGCAATTTCGCCATGGTCGCCATTTTGTATTCGGCAAACCAGGCAAGGTCCATAGCCACAACCGGAGGCCGGTTCGGCAAACCTTCGGTCGAAAATTGCAATGCCACCGTCTTTGCGCGAGCCTTGAGTTCCTCGGCCGGAACCACCTCGTCGATCATGCCCTGCTCCATTGCCGCACGTGCTGAAAGGAACCGACCTTTCAATAAATGATTCAGCGCGGCAGATGCTCCAATCAACCGCGGTAAACGCACACAGCCACCCCATCCCGGGATGGTGCCAAGTGTAATTTCAGGTAACCCGATCAAGGTGGCTGGAGAGTCGGCGGCGATTCGCCAATGACAGGCAAGTGCCGCCTCGAATCCCCCGCCGGCTGCCGCTCCCTCGATGGCGCAAATTACCGGCACCGGACAGTCCGCCAACAATTGCAGCACCCGATGGCCTTCACCGGAAACCGCCGTGGCAGCGACCTCATCGGGTAAGCCACCGATCCATTTCAAATCAGCCCCGGCAAGGAAGATTTTCCTTTTCGCGCTGATCAACACGACTGCCTGGGCCGAAGCTGCCAGCGTATCGGCTAGGGCTGTTTCCAGTGCATCGAAAACGGCAGGATAAAAGACGTTGGCTCGGCTGGAAGGATCATCGAAGACGATCCAACCAATTCCGTCGGTATCAACCGAACTGGTAACTGGTAATGACATGGTGGGGTTGGGTTATTTTTTCAGCATGCCACTCCACGCGACCGAGTAAACCGTTGAGACCGCTTTCATATTAATTTTCTAGCGACGTTGGCTGCGGCCAAACTTGCGTAAATTTTTCAGCGCGACCGCGAATTCCTGCGGCAACGCCGAGTGCAAGGTGAGGGATTCGCGGGTGACCGGATGAGTTATCACCAACTCACTGGCGTGCAGGGCGAGTTGTCTGATCATCGGCTTTTCTTCCGCCCGGCCTTTGTAGTTTCGTTTGATATCCGACAACAACAACCGGCACTCCGGATCGCCATAGAGCGAATCATTCAGGATCGGCAATCCCGCCGCAGCCAGATGGACCCGCAACTGATGCTTTCGACCCGTCTGCGGGCGGCACTCGAGTAGCACAAAACGACCAAAACTCTCTTGCACGACAAAGTCACTTTGCGCGGGCTCTCCCCCATTGCGCCGGAAGATTTTCATCAACCCGGGTTTGGCCGTGTTCCGACCGATCCATTGATCGATCGAAAAAGCTCCCGGCAGCATCCCCGAACTGTCCCGCACTACTATCTCGGGCGGGGAAGCTTCCGGGGTGGGCTGCACCACCACAACGGCATGGTGTATCTTTTGCACCGACTTGGCTTGGAACTGCCCGCTGACAAAATCCAATGCGGACTTGGTCTTGGCCCATAACAACACCCCGCTCGTTTCCGCATCAAGCCGATGCACATTGAAGATCCCCGAACCATAGGCCGCCCTCACCTCAGTCGTCAGATTATCCTGCTCTTTGCCCGAACGTTCGGACACCACCGGTAGCCCGCTTGGTTTATCGAAAACCAGGAGAGATTCGTCCTCATAGATAATGGGCGGCAGTGACATGCAGACACTTGAGAACGCCAAAGCGGCGGGAATGTCACGCCGATGTTTCTTCCGCATGATCCAACCGGCTGGTCCAGACCGGACCGCAGCGGGGTCCCAACCCCCTCGGAGGCAGGCCGTCATTATCCCCTGCGGTTGTCTGCGACGCGTCAATTTGACCGATCTTTGTAAAAAAAACCTCAGTATCACATCACCGCGTGAATTCACTTGCGGCGGGCACGTCCACGGGACTGCCTGAAGACAACCCTCGTCCTGTTCGAAATGCCGGTTCTGCCCAAACGCATCCTCACCTTCGGCGCCGGCATTATGACTGACCGGATGGCCTCGCGTTTGCGGCGACCCGCGGTCCCGGCCCAGAACAAAATCTACCGGCAATTAATCCGGCAACTGTCGGCCACTGAACGAGGCAAAAGCCATGGCATTAAGTCAGGTCTGGACTATGAACATTTTGTCCAAAACGTGCCCCTGTGCCGCTATGAGGATTTGGCCCCACAAATCGAGCGAATGAAAAACGGCGAGGCTGATGTGCTTTGGCCTGGTCAATGTTCGCTCTACGCCCTGTCCGCGGGCACTACCGCCAAGCCCAAGTTTCTGCCTGTCACCCCCGCATTGCTGAAGCATTTTCGGTCTGCCGGTCTCGCCTCACTCCTGTTCTATGCTTCGCGCGTCGGGCATGCCGGGGTTTTTTATGGACGACACCTATTGCTCGGTGGCTCCGCGAAACTTTCGCCCATCTCCGAGTCCTCAACTTTCAAATCATTCGGTGGAGATTTGAGCGGGATCATTGCGCATGAGATTTCTCCCGCGGTGGAAAAGCATTATTACGAGCCAGGAACTGAGATTGCTCAGATGAGTGACTCTCCCGACAAATTAGCGGCCATCCTCAACCGTATTCACTACCGGGACATTACCATGATGATGGGCATACCCAGTACATTGCTTATTCTGGCCCATGCCTTGCGCGAACATGCCCGCACCAAAAAAATTCTTCCGACCAACTTGCAGGCCATCTGGCCCAATTTCGAATGCCTCGTCCATGGAGGTGCACCCATCGGACCTTATGTGGACGAGTTGAAAAAAGTCTGCGGCCCGGAAGTGAATCTGCACGAGATCTATCCCGCTTCCGAGGGCTTTATTGCAGCCCAGGATGACGAAAGTGCCCTCGGCCTGCGATTGATCACTGATGCGGGGATATTCTACGAATTTCTGCCTCTCGTATCATACGACGAGAATCGTCTGGCTCACCTTGGGGCCAAGGCAATTCACCTCGCAGATGTAAAAGTGGGCGTCGACTATGTGTTGCTCATGACCACCCCGGCGGGTCTCTGCCGTTATGTGGTCGGTGATGTCATTCGTTTCACCAGCACCGAACCACCCCGGCTGGTTTATGTCGGCAGGACCAAACTCCGGCTCAGTGCCTTTGGGGAGCATGTGGCGGAAAAGGAACTCACCGATTCACTGCTGAAAGTTTGCCGCCAACATGATTGGACCATCACCAATTTCCATGTCGCCCCCCTCATTGCCAATTCCCTCACCGGACGAAGCCACGGTTGGCACGAGTGGTGGATCGAACTCATCCCCGGTACCGTTATCACACCCACCGGTCCGGTTCTTGCCGTTGAACTCGACGAAGCCTTGGGCAAACGCAATGCCGATTACGCGGCCAAACGCAAAGCCGGTACGCTCAAGCCACCTATTGTGCGACTGTTAATGCCCGGGACTTTCGAGAACTGGATGCGCAGCAGTGATCATTGGGGCGGACAAAAAATTCTGCCCCGCTGCAGCAATGATCGTGAGATCGCCGACGGCCTCGCCCGGATCGCAAGATTCACTCCCGATTAAGCCAACGCAGCTTGGCACGCGCAGTGCTATAAAGATGAAGTCACCAGGCGCAATTCGTCAGGATTCGCTGCAGTGATGCTGGTTTAAAAAACCATAAAATAGCAAAACATGGGGGCCGGTGTTAGGGGTTATCACCGGTCCCCTCTGCTTGGTTCGCAAAGGTGGACTGTCCATCAACCGCCGCAACCGATGTTCGTAATACGAACATTCGTGTCTCCTCTCACGTCATCACCAGTCCGATTGCGATCAACATGGCCGTGGCCCCGCACAATCGTGAGACCAAAACCGTCCGCCCCACCTGTCTCTCGGTGTTGGCAAACCAATGTCCGGCTACCCACACCAATAACACGCTAAAAAGGCCGCGCGAACTGTAGACAATATTTACCGCTGTGGCGTTGCCCCAGAGTCCCAAAGTCAGGGCGATGCTGCCATTCGTCATCGCGTTGAGCAACGAACCCGGGATCACCCAACGCCATGCCTGGGCAGATATGGCAAACAACTTGCCCTGGGCAAAACGGAGCAGAGCAAACGAATATAAGCCGACCGCCAAAAAGATTGGTGGAAAATAATTACCCGGTCCCCAAGCCGGGGCCCAGCGTTGGATCAACACGTCACTCAGAGCAAACATCACGGCGCTCCCCATCGTCAGGATGACGGTCTGCCCTACCTGACGATGAGGACTGGCGCCGCCGAAATTGAGCAGCATCACTGCCGCCGTACTCAACCCTGCGCCCAGCCACCATTGTAGAGGCACGTGTCCGGCCAGTAACAAACTGCTGAACAATGCCACCAATATCACTTTGATCCCCATCAAAGGCGCGGCCACCGACACATCGCCACGCGTGATCGCCAGAAACATCAACACTTGAGCGGCCAGATATACCAACCCACCAACCGCCGGTTGCCAGTAATCAACCCAGGCAACAGGCGCCAAACCGGAATGCACCCACCAGGGGATAAAGGCCAATGCACATGCCCAATTGGCAAAAAACGTCGCCCGCCATACGCCCACGCCCAATTCCGAAGCCCGTTTCAGCGTCAGCATGGCCAACACATAAAAAAAACCGCATGCGAGCGGAATTAACAGATATGGCGGGAAAGGCATGGATCAGATCAGCAAGCACTCCCCGGCGTCTTGCTGACAACCTCAAACGATGTGGCGCGGTTGCATGACCCTGCAACTTTACGCACTCAATTCATCGGAATGGCGCAACAGTTTCGCCATTGCCGACGAATCTAAAAGAGTGAAATTTTTAGTTCAATACGTTGAGAATTTTCTTCTCGTAGCTCGCGGTTTCCTCAGAGCCAGTTTTGACGTCGCGGATATTGCCTTCGCGATCAATAAGAAAAGTGGTCGGAATCGCATTGAAACCACCAAAGGCCGCCACGGTGTCGTTATCACCCATGACGAGGGGATAGTTGATGCCGAATTTTTCAGCAAACGGCTGCACCACTGTCGGGCCGCCACGATCCATTGAAACGCCTATAATAACCAACCCGTCTTTGCCGTATTTTTCCTGTAATTCAATATAACCGGGTATCTCGGCCCGGCATGGCGGGCACCATGTGGCCCAGAAATCCAAGACGACAACCTTGCCCTTGAATTGCGCGGAGCTCACCAGATTGCCTTCAAGATCGGGCATCGACCAGGTTGGGGCCACATCGAGCACCGGAAGGGAGGCCTCTTTCAGCGTTGGGGCCGGGGCCGACGACAATTCTTCTGCCGCCACTGCTGCTTCCGCAGCCGGAGTTTCTGCCGGCGGCGTCTCCGTGCGGGGGTTACATGCGGCCAAGCCGAATAGTAAGCTGCTGAGTATTAGTAAAGGGATACGGTTCTTTGTCATAATCGGTAGTGTTACCTATGAGAGTTGCCAATCGATCGTTTCTTCCCGGGTTTTAGGCAAACCGACAGGCAATTTTCCTGAGACTAATCGAAATCAGGACAAATCCAAGCCGAGCGTCTCAATAAATTTGCGCATCGCCGGGGTAAGCACGCGCCCTTTGCGATGTAAAATCGCCAATGGTCGGGTAAAACCCTGACCCTTGAAATGAATCGCTGCGAGGGAACCCTGCTTGACCTCCTGTTGCACCGTAGCATGGGGCACGATGGCAATACCATGGTCGATCTCGACCGCACGTTTCACCGTCTCGATGTTGTCGAATTCCATGACCGGTTCGATCTCCAACTTGTTTTCGCGGAAAATGATATCCACTGCTTTGCGCGTCGGGATGTCGGGATCAAAGCCGATATATTTCTGACCCATTAGATCTTTCAGATCGATCTCGCTTTTTTTGGTCAGGGGATGGTTGGGATGCGTGATCAAAACCAGGCGGTCAGCCCGGAAAGGCAGCATCTCAATTTGGCGCGTCTTAACCGGGAAAGCCACCAGTCCAAAATCTACCGAGTTGTGTAAGATATCCTCATAGACCAGGTTGGATCGGCGATATTCCACCCGCACATTGACCGACGGAAAGTCGTGGAGGAATTTTTTGATGTAGGGTGGCAACTCATGCAGACCAATCGAGTAAATCGTAGAGATACGGATCGTACCGCTGATCACTTTCTTTAATTCCTGCAACTCACTGAGTAGCTTGTCGTAGTTGTGCAGCATCTCCTTGGAGGAATCATAGACCTGCTGCCCTTCACGGGTAAGTTGAAATTGTTTCTGACTACGATCAATCAGGAGGGTCTTAAAATGGCGCTCCATGGCTCGAGCTTGCTGGCTCACAGCCGATTGCGTAATACCGTTCAATTTGGCCGACTTGGAAAAACTCTTGGTTTCGACGAGGTCGGCAAAGATTTTGAAGTTTTCAATTTGCATAGCGATCGCAGTTGGCAGCCACCATAATTAGGCCTTATCCTCAAGCAACTCTATAAGCTAACCAAATGACTCTGATTTCTTATGAAAATTTTAAAGCCCACACTGACAAGGTGCGGACGCAAATCGCCACCGCATGCATCCAAGCCGGGCGTAACCCTGCAGAAGTAGAGCTTTTGGCCGTTACCAAGACCCAGTCCGCCACCGCCGTGGAGTATGCCGCTCGCTACGGATTGCGCGCCATAGGGGAAAATAGAGTGCAGGAAGCCGTCGAAAAGCGAAGCCACTGCACCGCGAAGGTGGCTTGGGAACTCATTGGTCATCTGCAATCCAACAAGGCCAAGCTGGCCGTAGAAAACTTTGATCGAGTGCAAAGTGCAGATAGTGAAAAACTTCTGAACCATCTTGATCGGGCCGCGGCAGCCGCGGGTAAAATCCTACCGATTCTGCTGCAAATCAATGCCGGGAACGATCCGGCCAAATTCGGGGCCGATCCCCCGGAAGTCGCCCGACTGTTGGAAGTCGCCCTCACCAAAGCCTCCCTGCGCGTCGATGGATTTATGACCATCGCCCCTCTCAGTGACGATCCCGATGTGGCCGTTCGCACATTTACCAACCTGCGCACGATCCGCGATGATCTGGCCTCAAAATTCGGGGTCGCCCTGCGCGAATTATCCATGGGCATGAGCGGTGATATGGAAGCCGCCATAGCGGCCGGCAGCACCCAGGTCCGGGTGGGAACCGCACTATTCGGGTCGCGCCCATCACAATAGTATCCCCAAATATCTTTCCGGGTTGCCTCGGTAATAAAACCCGCTTCGGTTCGCTAAGTGGAAACCGGCAAAATTACCCCGAGCCTGCGGGCATCCTACCTGAGCCTGCTTGACGACCCGAGTACCACCGTGCGTCAGGCCCTGTTGACACATTTCTCTCAATTGGGTCTGTCCGCTCAGGAGTTTCTGCAGGAAACCGCGCAGGACCAAGGCGATCGGGCCAAACACGCCCAATGGTATCTCAGTAAATTGGAGTTCACTGACACCACCGCGGAGTTTCGGGCGTTCATCCATTCGCTCAATTACGAATTGGAGTCGGGGGCTTTACTCATGGCTAGAGCCGTTAATCCCGACCTCGATGTCGGGGCTTGCTGCAAAGCGCTGGATGACATGGCCCGTCGTTGCCGTGAATTGATTGTCGAGCCTTCCGGAGCGCGCGAAAAATGCCGCATCCTCAACCGGGTGCTATTTCACGAATGGGGCTTTCGCGGCAATCAGGAACATTACACCGACCCCCGGAATAGTTTGATCGACCAAATCCTGGTCACCCGGAAGGGCCTACCCATTTCACTGAGCATCATATACCTATTGGTCGCGGAACGGATCGGCCTCGAATTAGAACCCGTGGGCATACCGGGCCATTTTCTGGTCGGATGTTTCTCGAGCGACGCCCTCTTCTTTATCGACGCATTTGATCGGGGTTTCTTTCGCGACCCCGAGGACATCTTCGATCTGCTACGGGAGAATAACATGGACCCCCAGCCCCAAGATCTGGCCCCGACCTCCGTGCGCGAGGTTCTCTGCCGCTGCTGCCGGAATCTCGTTAATCACTACCATACGGCAGGTGACCCCACCAAAGCTCAACTCTTCGCCGGATTCGTGGAAGAATTTGATGCCGTTTACGAACGGCACTCGACGTGATAAAGCCATCGGTCGATAGTTGAATTTCAATTTTGCGCGTGGCGCGCTCAACCGTCTCACTCGGTCCACTGAAATCGAAAATCGAAAATTCCGAAGTTCTTACCCTGCGCGACCTCGATGCTTGGGCTTTTACCGGCACGGCGCTCGCGGTGCTCGGTCACCCCATCAAGCATTCCCTCAGCCCCCTGATGCACAACTCCGCCCTCGCGGATGTGAGCCGGGAAGACCGCCAGTATGAAGATTGGCAATATTTCCGCTTTGAGGTCCATCCCAGCGATCTTTCTCCAGCGCTGGTCGCGCTATATGAAAAAGGATTTCATGGGATCAACCTGACGGTGCCTCACAAGATCCTCGCCGTCCGCGAGGTCTCGACCATTGATCCCGCAGCCCAATCGGTAGGCGCCATCAACACCTTGAAACGCACATCCACTGGCTGGACCGGCTTCAACACCGATGGGTACGGTCTCTCCACCGCCTTGCAGGAAAGCCTGGGGCTGGAATTGCGCGGTCAGCACGTTGTTTTGCTGGGTGCGGGAGGGGCCGCTCGCGGGGCCGCGGTCGAATGCCTCCAACGTCAATGCGCCTCACTTTGGATTGCCAATCGCACGCCGGAAAATTTGGCCAAATTGCTCAACACGCTCCGACCGATCACCGGCGAGATTCCGCTGCGTGGTTTCACCCTCGGTCAGGTGCCGGCAGATTTACCGGCCGGTGTCGTGGTTATAAATGCCACCTCCGCGGGTCTGCATGTCGATGATCCCACTCCGATCAATCTAGCCGACCTACCCCACCCGGCCGGCGTGTTCGATATGATCTACAATCCGCCGCTCACGCCCTTACTGCATGCCGCCAAACAACTCGGCCTGCCCCATGCCAATGGTTTGTCGATGCTGGTCCACCAAGGTGCCAAAGCTCTCGAAATCTGGAGCGGCGTTTCGGCCGCACGCACCGCCCCGGCGATGTCAGCTGTCCTGGCCCCATCCCTGAACTCCGCGACCTGACATGTTTGATTACGCTGAAATAAATTCGCTCATGCCTTGGTTCTTCCCGTTTGCCGTTTTTGTTTTCGGCGCGTGTATCGGCAGTTTTCTCAATGTCGTCATTTATCGGGTGCCCGCAGGCAAATCGATCGTCACCCCCGGCTCACATTGCGGGTGCGGCCAACCCATCGCGTGGTATGACAACATACCCGTGTTGAGTTGGTTTATCCTGCGCGGCAAGGCCCGTTGCTGTGGCCGCAGTTACTCGATCCGTTATGCCTTTATTGAGTTGCTGACGGCATTGTTATTCCTCGCCTGCTGGTTGCTCTTTGCGCCCGCCAAGGCCATCGTCGGGATGGTGTTTTTAAGCATTCTCCTGAGTGCAACCTTCATTGATCTTGATCACATGATCATCCCGGATGTGTTCACCATCGGAGGCGGCGTGCTGGGAGTGCTGATCTCCCTGCTGGTGCCAGCCCTGCATGTTCAGACCGGAGACTTCTTCGTCGTGGACAGCCTGCGTTCCGTCGTAATCAGTGCCCAGGGTCTACTGGTCGGCTCGGGTCTCGTGCTCTGGATTGCACTCATCGCTGAAGCTGTATTGCGCAAGGAGGCGATGGGCTTCGGTGACGTGAAATTCGTCGGTGCCATCGGGGCATTTTGCGGTTGGCAGGGAGCCGTATTCGCCGTGTTCGGCGGGGCCATCGTGGGCACCGTGTGGTTCGTGGCCGCACTGGGCTGGCAAAAACTATTGGGCCGCCCCGCTGCCGCCGCCCCACCCGCGGAAACCCCGGAGGGCGAACCCACCGAATTGGGTTTCGGGGTGCATGTGCCATTTGGCCCGATGCTCGCCATTGCCGGGGCGTTGTATTTTCTGTGCTTCGCCCCGTGGGTAACCGACTATTTTTCCCAGATCAGCGAAATGCTTTAGAGCAAAAATCCCATCCCCATGACCGAATCCAAATACATTGTCGTAGGTAATTCCTCGGACGATCCCTTCGCCATCGACGTCGCATTTGCCATGGGCCAAAGGGAGGACGTCGCTGATCTGATCAGTATGAAGCGATTCGCCAACTCGGAGTTTTGCCCGCGGTTCATTTCGGACGAGCAGGACTTCATCGAGATTGGTAATAAACTGAAGGGGAAAAGCATCATTATCGTCAGCACGAGCAGTCTCGTAATGAGTCGCCAAAGTCTGGCCATGCGCACCCTCATGATTGCCCGAGCCGCCAAGGAAAACGGGGCATCAGAGGTCATCCTCGTCGAACCTGATCTTTACTACAGCGCTCAGGATCGCGGACCTCGCCTGGATCTCGGAGAAACCGATTTCGAGCGGGACCAAAATGACTTGAAGAAATTCGACGGCCAATTGTTCACGGCCAAACTTTATGCCGACATGCTAAAATTGGCTGGTGTCGATCGCGTGCTCACGGTGCACAACCACTCCCACTCGGTTCAGACCATGTTCAGCGATGTCTTTGGCGGCAAATTCTACAATATCATCCCCTACGACATCTATGTGGATTACCTGCTTAATTCGAACATCGTGGAATATGGTGATGAAGGGGAAGGACTGGCCTTATGCGCCCCGGACAAAGGGGCGCGCGTTTTCGTAAAGGAGATGTGCCAGCGCCTCAACTTGAGCAAAGTGAAATTTGTGATGTTGGACAAAGTGCGTTCTGGTGAACGCAAGGTGGACATCACGATCCACCACGAGAGTGAGTGGACCTTGGAGCAGATCAAAGGTCACGATATTGTGCTCTTCGACGACATGGTGCGAACCGGCTCAACCGTCGTTCAATCCTGCCAACTCTTAAAGAAAATCAACCCGGGTAAAACCGTATTCGCTTTGACTCACTTCTACGCGAGTGACGAAGGTCGTATCAAGATGGCGCATACAGCCATCGACGAGATTCTCACATTGAACACCATTCCCACCGTGCTCAATCGCGACATCCAGGGTCGTCTGCGCAAGAAGATGGTCGTTTTGAAAATCGAAAAGTGGCTCGCGTTGAATCTGTGCCGGATACTTGAACATCCTCAATCGAAGCAAGACGACAGTCTCTATTCGATCGACATGTCTTCCAAAAACCTCCGTTGGAAACACAAGATTTGGCTCAGCGAACAGCTGAAGGCTTTGAATCAGAGATAGGGGCTGATCGGCTGGTTCTTCCCAAATGGTAGCAAAACCCCGACGGGGGAGTTCTACACCACCGCAGCTCCGTCACCAGTTTGTGTGCGCAAGATATCCGGAGCCGATCCAAATTTTTCGGTGTATCCCTTGGCTATTGTAGTCGCCTCCGATTCTCCAAACTGAGGGTCGGCCATCGCCATGACCGCGCCACCAAATCCACCCCCGGTCAAACGGGCTCCGTAAACTCCCGGGATTGAGATCAACGCATCGACCAGAAAATCCAATTCGGGGGTGCTGTTTTCAAACAACGTCTGCGAACTACGATGCGAGGCCGTGAGCAGCTCTCCGACGGTTTTCAGATTCCCTGCCTGCAGGGCCGCGACCGTGGCATCAACCCGCGCGATTTCCCCCACAATATGACGGGCGCGGCGCGCTTCAACCAAAGGTAGTTTGCCTGCATCTGTCTCGAGCTGCGCGGGAGATATCTCAACCAATTGTTTCACCCCGAGCATGCGTGCAGCTTCCATGCACTCGCGGTGCCGGGCGGCATAAAGTCCATCCACCAAGGCGTGCCTAGTGTGGGTATTGAATATCCAAAACTCTGCCCCGGCGGGCATCGGCACAGTCGAAAATTTCGGGCCGCGGCAATCAATGAAAACCAGATGATCCTCTTGACCAAATCCGGACACGCCTTGATCGAGGATGCCACAAGGCAGGCCGACAAAATCATTCTCCGCGTGCAGTCCGATCTTCACCACTATTTCGCGCGACGGGTGCTGATCAGTGGTTTCGAGAAAAGCCAAAGCTGATGCCAACTCAATCGCTGCACTGCTGCTCAGTCCCGCTCCGGTCGGTAAATCTGATATCACCAGAAAATCAAAACCAGCCGGTGCACGCAGCCCAAACTCAGGCAAGGCCGCCAGCACTCCTAGCGGATAATTCACCCACGCAGCCGCACCGGTCTGTTGAGTCACTTCACCCGCGGAAAGTGTAACCACATCGGCATGTTGTTCACTGCAGAAACGACGTTCACCATTCTCATTGGGCGTGAGTCCAACCCAGACTCCGCGATCGATCGCCGCACCCATCACCGTGCCACCGTTATAGTCAGTGTGATTGCCGATAAATTCTATGCGACCAGGGGCCCGCGTTATCACCGCCGGACTGCACCCAAATGTCGCATTGAAACGGGTGAGTAGTTTTTCGCGCATGGATGGAGCGGGTCGGGGTGCCGTGATGTTATCCGGTGATTCTCCCTGTCGTCCTTTGACCAATACTTCCAACAAGTAGCGCATCGCTTCTTCACGCGTTACTCCACGCTCATGGGCAAATTGAGTCGCCCGTTTTTGTAATTGTGCGGCCATCGTCGCAGCGGCAGATCGCTCCGCACCCAGCTTGGCACACAACTCCGTGAGTTGCTCGAGTTCACTCATACCGGTAACTGCAACTCAATCGTGGCAGATCCGCCAGCACACAAAGCAACTTTTCTATCCTTCGGCACATGCATGGTTGTAACCAACGCCAAACCCGCAAACCCATCCACGGTTTCAGTCGCTGAACGCAACTCTCCAATCTGGCGATCACCGGTAAAAAGTGTGGCGGGCAGTGATGGTAGCGGCACCGATCCTTCCACCTTGACCAATCGACGTCGCACTTGCCCCATGGCTTTGAGCCGGGCCATGACTTCCTGCCCCAGGTAACAACCTTTCGTGTAGGAAACGGCATCCCGATCAAGTCCGCCTTCGTTCGGCAATTCGCTCACGCCAATATCCTGCGGAATCGAAGGTATCGCTGCGGTGATACGCCGCATTTCCATTTCAGATTTCGAGAGTTCAGTCGCGGTCGCGAAGCCAGCCCGGGCCGAGATCCACCGGGCCTTGGGGGCAAGCCATTCCCAATGCGGCTCAATCCCACGACGTCCGCGAAAGACGATCCCCCCGGGTAACAACCCGGTCAGATCTCCATATGATATCTCCGAAAAAAAGGTGATCCCGCCCCAATCCGCCGTTTCGTCCTGCAACGTCACATCATCGGCGATGATGAAAGCCTCCAATCTTTCATGAATATTTACTGAATCAGCGTGATAACTCCCCACCAAAAACCCATTTTCGCGCTGCCGAACGACAAAACTATCGGCAACAACCTTACCTTTTTGATTCAGCCAAAGCCCATAAGCAGCCTCTCCGTCCATTAGATTCTTTAAGTCATTAGTGAACTGACCTTGAAGGAAAGTTAATGCATCTTCTCCCGTAACTCGCAGCCACGACGCAGGTTGCCAAAGATAATGAGGGGTATTTTGCAAGTCTTGCACAATAGGTTATGCTTATGGTTACAATAAGGTTACGAATAAAAGTGATAGGTTTTGATAACTTTCAATTGACGGTAACCACAACCGAAGTATCTATCAATTAATCAATTTCACACTTCTCCCGCCTAGCGGGAGTTTTGGGGTAACTAAGAAAGCAAAGGCCGGTCGCTTAGGGGTAAGCGGCCGGCCACTTTTATGTCCGGACAAATTCACTTTCAGGATGACTTACCTGAGACTTGCCCCGCCCCTCAACGTCATCGCAGTCTGACCTTCCATGCAAATCACTTCCGACATCAATGTCGTCGAGACACGAGCCCTGCCTTCCCCGGCCAAATTATTGGCGGAGTTGCCGAAGACGGACGCTCAGGCAGAGTTTGTCACCCGAACCCGCCGGGATTTGCATCGCATCATCTTCACCGATGACAAACGCCTCCTGCTGGTTGTTGGTCCCTGCTCCATCCACGATCTTGAGGCTGGTCGCGAATATGCACGACGATTGGCTATCCTGGCGACGGAAGTTTCCGACCGCATCATGATTGTCATGCGGGTGTATTTCGAAAAACCCCGCACCACTGTCGGCTGGAAAGGTCTGGTCATGGATCCACACCTTGATGGCTCCCACGACATCGCAACCGGACTGAAGCTCGCCCGATCCTTTTTGGGTGAAGTGCTTGATCTCGGTTTGCCCACGGCCACCGAATTGCTCGATCCGATCACTCCGCAATATATTGCCGATCTGGTTTGTTGGTCGGCCATCGGAGCCCGCACCACCGAATCACAAACCCACCGACAAATGGCCTCCGGCCTGTCCATGCCTCTCGGGTTTAAAAACGGCACCGACGGCACGCTCGGCTCGGCGACCAATGCCATCAAGGCCGCCGCCCAACCACAGACTTTTCTCGGTATTAATATTGAGGGTGAGGCCTCAGCGGTCGTCACGCGCGGCAATCCCGATTGCCACATCGTGCTGCGCGGTGGATCCAATGGATCCAACTATTCACCGGATCATATCGCCGCCACCGAGGCGCAATTAAACAAGGCCGGACTGCACAATTCCATCCTGGTGGACTGCTCGCACGATAACTCCGACAAGAATCCGGCCCAGCAACCTGAAGTCATGCGGGCCCTGCTCACTCAAATCACCGCCGGTAACCGCTCGATCATGGGCGCGATGATCGAAAGTAATCTGGAAGCCGGTAAACAGAATTTTCCTCAACCCAAGGACCAACTTCGCTACGGGGTCTCCATCACCGATGGTTGTATCGATTGGAAAACCACCGAAGCTCTGATCCGCGAAATCCACACCGCACTGGCGCCACGCTTCGCCTAAAAACCGCAGCCTCAAAATGATTAGCTTCTTCTTCAAAGGGTATTGCCTGCGCTAAAAAGTGATCCGAAATTATTAATTCCGTGGCTTACCTATCGGCCACCAATCTAACCTTTATATTATGAATACACCCATCCGCGTCGCCGTCACTGGTGCAGCCGGTCAGATCGGCTACTCCCTCCTCTTTCGGATTGCCTCTGGCGCCATGTTTGGTCCGGACCAACCGGTCATTCTTCAATTGATTGAAGTGCCTTTTGAAAAGGCCATGAAAGCGCTTGAGGGCGTCGCCATGGAACTCGATGACTGCGCCTTCCCCCAACTCAAGGGCATGGTTCTCACCGATGACCCCCGCGTCGGTTTCAAGGATGCCAATTGGAGCCTCCTCGTTGGCGCCAAGCCCCGAGGACCCGGCATGGAACGCGCCGACCTGCTCAAGGACAACGGCAAGATCTTCACAACCCAAGGCCAGATCATCGATGAAGTGGCTGCTGATGATGCTCGCATCGCCGTGGTCGGTAATCCGGCTAACACCAATTGCATGATCGCCGCCTCCAAGGCCAAGCGCCTCACGTCTGATCGTTTCACCGCCATGGTGCGTCTCGACCAAAATCGTGCGCGGGCCCAATTGGCAAAAAAAGCCGGCGTCGATCTGACCACCGTGAAGGATATTTTCATCTACGGTAACCACAGCCCGACAATGTTTCCATCATTCACCCACGCGACCATCGGCGGCAAGTCGGCGACCGAAGTCATCAACGACAACGCGTGGCTCGAAGGCCCATTCCTCTCAACAGTCGGTAAACGTGGTGCTGCCATCATCGCCGCCCGCGGTCTCTCCTCCGCTGCTTCGGCCGCCAATGCCTTGGTTGATCATGTCCGCGACCTCATGACTCCGGGTGCGATCCACTCCGTCGCCGTCAAGGGCGCGACCGCTTATGGGTTTGAGGAGAATGTCTGGGCTGGGGTGCCGGTCCGCACCACCACTCCCGGCAGTTGCGAAATCATCACTGGTTACGAGATGGATGACTTCGCCAAAGCCAAGATCGCCGCGACCAACAAGGAACTCACCGACGAACGAGCCATGGTGGCCGACATGCTCGGTTGAGCAGGATGGCTGTGATTTCCAAGCACATAATAAATTACGCAAAGGCGGCTCCACCCGGGGCCGCCTTTGCGCTTTCTTGGCGGCCATGACAAATCTTGCGGTTGTTGGTTCTCCTCTTTTTAATTGATCCGGCAGCGCAAATAAAAAGCCGCCTGCCCGTTACACCAAGTATGTCCCCATGTAAAAAGATCACCATTGGCTGGCGCGAATCCGTTGCGCTGCCCGATTGGAAAATCCCCGCCATCCGCGCCAAGATCGATACCGGCGCCAAAACGTCCGCCCTCGACGTCGATCAAATCAAATTGCTCCCCGATGGTCGCGTGCGTTTCGACGTCGTGCTGAGCAACAACCACCGCCGACAAAAGAAGTGGATAACCGCCGCCATCGTGCGCGAAACCGTGGTTCGTTCCAGCAACGGCAGCCGCGAAACGCGTTACGTCGTCGCCACTACGCTTCGCCTCGGGGACCTCAGCCGCTTGGTCGAATTTACCCTCGTGAGCCGCGCCAATATGCTTTGCCGCCTGTTGATCGGACGGTCGGCCCTGGCCACCGACTATCTGGTCGATGTGTCTCACACCTATCTCACCCGCCCTGTAAAAAAACTCAAACCGAACCCTCCGAAAGCAAAATTGTGAAAATAGCTCTTCTTACCCGCGAACCCAACAACTACACCTCCCGCCGCCTCAAGGAAGCCGCGATCGCCCGCGGCCACAAAATCATCGCCCTCAATGTGATGAAGATGGCCATCCAACTTGATGACACTGGCCCCTCCATCATCATCAATGGGAAAACCCTCAGCACCTACGATGCCGTCATCCCACGCATCGGCTCCTCCGTCACTTTCTATGGCACTGCCGTCGTGCGCCAGTTTGAACAAATGGGAGTCTTCACCCTTAACGGTTCACACGCCATCGCCATCTCCCGCGATAAACTCCGTTCGCTGCAGATCCTCAGCCGATACAAACTCGGGATGCCGTCCACCGGCTTCGTGCGCGAACGTAAAGGCATTCTCGATGCCATCGATCGAGTCGGCGGCGCTCCGGTTATCATCAAGATGCTCGAGGGTACCCAGGGTATCGGTGTCATCCTTGCCGACACCACCAAGATCGCCGAGGCCATCGTCGAAACCCTCCAAAGCACCAAGCAGAATGTCATTATCCAGAAATTCGTCGCTGAGAGCAAAGGCAAGGATGTGCGTGCCTTCGTGATCGGCGACAGGGTTGTTGCTGCCATGCGTCGCAGCGCCGTTGGCACCGAGTTCCGCAGCAATGTGCATCGTGGCGGCACCACCGAAGCCATCACCCTGCCACCCGAATACGAGGCCACCGCCGTACACGCCGCTCAGATCCTCGGTTTGCGCGTCGCTGGCGTCGACATGCTAGAGGGTAAGGACGGGCCACAGATCATGGAGGTAAACTCTTCCCCCGGGCTTGAGGGCATCGAGGGTGCCAGCGGGATTGATATAGCCGGCCAAATTATTCACCACTTGGAAGAGCGCGTACACTTCGAGGATTTCGACATCCGCCAGCGGCTGACACTCGCCCGCGGTTACCAAGTGGCCGAATTGCCCATTGGGCCCAATTCCGAATTCATCGGCAAGACGGTGCGAGAAACCGGTTTACGCCAGAAGGATATTGTTATTCTCAGCATTCACCGCGGCAGTCTCGTGATCCCTAATCCCCGCGAAGACCGCCCCGTTCTTGCCGGCGACACGCTCGTCTGCTACGGCCTCGACTCGGCGCTGCGCGACCTCCTGCCCGCCCTCGACGCCCGTACCCGGCCCGGCCGCAAAGCCCGCAAGGCCCAGCAGGCCATCGAAGGTAAAAATCTCCCGACCAGCGTCGCCGACATAGAGGGCAAAAAAAAGCCCAAAGCCGGGCTTGCCAAGAAAACGTCCAAAAAAAATAAAACCGCGACCAAGCGCAAATGAGCAAGAAATCCGTCTCCGCCCGTCGTCCACCCCTTGTTATCGGCGGGATCCGTATCCCCGCTGGTCGCAGCACCGACGTCCGCCTCAAGGTCTCCGAAACCTATTTCGGTGACGACGTTTCCGTGCATTTGCGCGTCATCAACGCCCGACTGCCCGGTCCCGTAGTTTTCATCATCGCCGCCATTCATGGCGACGAACTCAACGGCGTCGGTGTCGTGCACGATTTGCTCTTCGAAGGGGGGCTCGACCTCAAATGCGGCGCTGTCGTGCTCGTGCCGGTCGCCAACGTTTTCGGCTTTGAGAGCAACGAGCGCTATCTGCCCGACCGTCGCGACCTTAACCGCTCCTTCCCCGGCTCGCCCAACGGTAGTCTCGCTGCCCGCCTCGCCCACGTCATCTTTACTCAGGTCGTGCAACTATGCGACTTCGGCATTGATCTGCACACCGCCGCCATCCAACGCACCAACTATCCCAATGTACGCGGACGTCTCGCCGACCCCGGCGTCAAACGCATCGCCGAAGCCTTCGGGGGAGAACTCATCCTCAACGGCGCCGGGCCCGCAGGCTGCTTCCGCCGCGAGGCCACCCAAGCCGGCTGTCCGACTATCTGTATCGAAGCCGGCGAGCCTTGGAAGATGGAGCCCGCCATGGTCCAGTTCGGCGTGCGCGGCGTGCGCAATGTCCTTGCGGAACTCGGCCTCATCGCCAGCCCGCGCATCCCGCCCCCCTACCAAACCCGCATCACCAGTACCAGTTGGATTCGCGCGCAAGTCGGTGGCATCCTCCGCTTTCACGTCGCACCCGGCCAGATCGTGCGCGCCGGTCAGGCCATCGCATCGAACTACAGCTTGCTCGGGCAACATCAAAACATCCTCAAGGCTCCCGCCGACGGTATCGTGCTTGGCATGACCACCCTACCCACCGTCAAACCCGGCGAACCCATCTGCCACATTGGTCGCCCCGCCATGAGTCTGGCCCGCATCGAAGCCGCGCTGGCCAAGTCACCGGCTGGCCAGCGCGAGGTCACTCGCGCGCGCCGTCACCTCGCTACCAGTATCAATCAAGTTCCCGTAACTCGTCGTAAAAAATAATCCGAGGGACCTGAGAGAGACTGTAACATTGCTTCGGCAGCGGATTGGTTTTGCCGCATAATGATTGCGACCGTGGGTGAATCAGAATTGGTTGTCGGGCGATTGCAGCCCAGCCTTTCGCCCACCCCACCCATCCCGTCATTCGCCCTACCACCATGGAACCTTCAAGCCTGTTTTCTCTGGACCCGGCCAAACGCGACTCTCGTATCGAAGAGATAAAGCGCATCATCACCTCCCCCAACGGAGCCCCCATTTGGGCCGAGATCACGAAAGCCGCCCAAAGCGAACGCGACCTGCCGCCCTACCTTGTCAATTCTCTCTTTCCCGGACGCGATCCCTACAGCGCCGAATTGCTGGGCATGGACTATACGCTCTGCCGGGGCGTTGGCCTGCGCATCACGCGGCACGCCCTGATGTTTCTGCTTGATGGTGATCGCGGGTGGATCGATGCCGCGCTGCGTCAGACGAATGTGCTCTTCGACGATGTCGAATACCCCGCCTGGAACCATGTAGCCCGTATGAAGATGGACGAGGAGGAATCCAAAATGTCCGTCGATTTGAAAAAACATGACGTCCACCTCCGCACCGGAATGTTGGCCAACAGTGTCAGCCTGATGTTCAATTGGCTACGGCCTCATCTCGATCCCGCTCAATTGGAAACTCTGGTGCGTGGTTTGGAAAAACGCGCCATTCGCCCCTTTCAGGCCGCAATCGCACAGCAACCGTGGTGGATCGAAGTGAACAATAATTGGCTCACGTGTATCGTGGGCGGTCTGGGTATCTGCGGCATGGCACTGGATGGCCTGCATCCCGATGCGAAGGACCTGATCAAATTCGCCGACCCTCTGATGGAGCGTCACCTTGAAGACTACGGTCGCAAAGGCGAATTCAACGAAGCCGTGGGTTACGCCGGTGCGATCTACCTGATCGTCAATTACCACGCCGCGCGACTCGGCTGGTCCGACGGCCAAGACAATCGCCTGGCCCAAGCTCCTTATCCCGATATGGCCGCATGGTATATCCAGATGTCCACCCCTCCAGGAAAACTCTTCTCCTATGGTGATGGCCACGCCGGCGCTCCCCTGAAAGCCGATTGGATACCCGCGCTCGCGAGCGCGTTGCAAGATCCCTACCTCCAGGGCTATGGCCAAAAACACTGCTCCATCCTCGCAGATCCACTCCAGTTACTCTACCTTGATCCCGATCTTCCGGCCAAGGATCTGACCGGTCATTTGCCCCTCGGCATCGCCTATCAGGGACATGGCGCCTGTATCTCCAGCCGAACCTCGTGGGACTGGGACAAAACCGCTTCAATCGTCGGAAGCAAAGCCCGACGCGAAGACAACCACGAACACAACGATGCCGGTCAAGTTGTCATCGATGGGGAAGGTCAGACGCTGATCGTAGATTGGGGCACCCCCGATACCAGCTATCCGATGAACTTCTTCAACACGGGCCGCTTCAAGTATTTTGAAGGAAATGCTCATGGCCACAACGTGCTCGTTTTCGGCGGACGCGAGATGGAATCCTGCTACGAACTCCATCCCAAATACACTCAAGGTCCTGCCCTCCATGGCAAACGCGCCCTCCACCATCAGGGCCGCACCGTCTTTTCCGAATTCGATGATTCTTGGGGTGGTCATTGGAGTATCGATACCGCTCCTGCCTGGTCCGGGGTGAAGCAAAACCTGCGCACGGTATTGCACGTGCACCCCGGTTTCGTGATCGTGCTCGACGAAGTTCAACTCGAAAAATCCGAATCCATTTCTCTGCGCTGGAACACCGCGAAGGCAGCCACCCTCGAAGGGAAAGATGGATTCTCGGTGCAGCGTGACACCGTGGGTTTGGCCGCCCGGGTTCTGAATTTTACCGGGAGCGAAACCACGCATCGCCTCGGCCAACATCAATATCACGCACCTTGGAACAAGGATCAATTCGGGGGCATGCTGCCCGAACGGGATTGCCCGTATTACGAACTCCTCACCCAAGGCGATCACTGTCGCTTGCTCTCCCTCTTCTCCGTGCAACCCGGCCCGCAAACCGTGCCTTGGATTCAGGAAGGCAACACCCACATCGGTACCATCGGCGAGGATCGAATCGAAGTCGTAGTGAGCGATGTGGGGATCACCGTTCGCTCATCCCGCCACGACCGCACCTGGGATATCCCTTTCAATGGAGAATAGTGTGTCCGGAGAGAAAGACATTTCTGTTCTGCTCACTGCACTTGCGCCGGTGCTCGACGCCGAGGTTTATACTTTTGCAACGGTAACCGAAGCCGAGATTGAAAAGCTGAATCGATCGCTTGGGTTCTTCCGGGAATCGGAGGGTGTTTCGGTGATTTGTCTGCTACGTGAAGCGCAGACCCAAGGCCTGAAGCATGAGGGGGGATTCCGGAAAATCAGTTGCTCGGTTTACTCCTCCCTCCATGCCGTCGGCCTGACCGCGCGGGTATCAACCGCTCTCGCGGACAGGAGAATCGCCTGCAATATCGTGGCCGGATTTTATCATGATCATCTCTTCGTTCCTGTCGCCCGAGCGGAAGAAGCCATGACGATACTTTCCAGTCTGAAATGATGAAGTGGCCTAGCTCACCAAGCCTGCCAAGGCCTTGCTGATGCCAAAGGCACTGCGCACCGCCGCAAATTGCCTGAGTAATTCACGAGGCGATCCCGCGCGGGGAAAAATCATATCCAAACTTGAACTGGTGCAACGCACCTGCGCCTCCACTCCCTCCACGCTGATGGTGCATTCACTGCAATCCGAGGGATAATCCACCCTCAAGGTCTGATTACCTTCCAGCCCCTCGATGGCATCAATCACCGCATCCACGCGCGCTCCCTTTTTCAAAGTGAACGACAACTCGGTGAACAACTCGTCAAAGATCGCGTTGAACGCATCCGTGCGCACCAGATCGCCGTCCTTGATATCCAGGAGGGTTTGGGAAATGGCGAACTCCGCCGGGGCCGATTCATCCAGGGTATAGGTGATCTCAAAGGTGAAGTCCTTGGCCGACAGCACAGCCATCGGACCTGTCAAATTCAACGCGATATCCTTCCGCTTGTAATCCAGTTTGGTGCGCACGCTTTGGAAAAACTCCTCCGCCTCGTCCTCAAGTTCCCCCGCACACAAGCGCCCCAGAAACGCGTTGGTCACTGCATTCGCCGTATCGGGCAAAGTATGATGCTTCTTCTTAAACCCACTCAGCGTCTTCACCATGCCACCGGACCGACCGATGAATTGGATATCGGCGATGACGCTGCCGGGCACTTCAGATGACATGCTCCATGCAAACGTTTCCACCCCACGCCAGCCAATCCTAAACCACCACCGCTCTCGGATCCGGCACCGCAAAAAGTGTCACGTAATACGTGACACTTTACGGAGCCCCTTACGCAGTGCGCTGCGTCATCCGGCAAATCAGGGCGATCAGACCCACGAGCAGCGCGAGGGGAATCCAAATCGGCGCCAAGACGGCGATCACCACGACCATGGCCACAAATGTGGCTGTGAGCCCGGCCGCCAGCAGCACTCCCGCCACTACGATACCAATCCCAAGCAACAGCACGGGAACCATGACGATGGGGGCCAGCTTGATCGCAATCAGTGCCAGAAATATGAGGCCGAGAATTTTGAGGAAAGTTGCCATGTCTACAAAACCCAGCTGACCGGAAAAAGTTGCAGGCCATTTCAGACCTGCAACCGGGATAATACGTTACTTGGCGGCTTGACCACCGACAACTGCCTCAACTGCCTTCAAGAAGGAATCGCTGAGCAGGTTGACCGTCATGTCCTGTGGCAGGTAACCATCGATATTCTTGAAGGCCTCGGCCATGGACTTGGAAACCTCGATGCGCACAAACGCTTCGGAACCTTCCGCGGAATAGGCACTCAGCTTGAGGCGGGTCGCCTCGGCTTCGGCCTTACCCAAAGCTTCGATCGCTTGAGCACGGAGAATAGCAGCTTCCTGCTCACCTTCAGCGGCGAGCACGTTGCGATTCTTATCCGCTGTAGCGGCTAGTTCAACGCGTCTCGCGGCGGCGGTGGCATCGAGCACTTGCTGTTCGGCGAGTTTCTGAGCTCCGAGAATACCCACTTCCTTGTCGCGCTTGGCATCGACCACGGCTTTTTCGTAAGCGGCTTGAGCTTCAGCCTTGGCCTGTTCGGCCCGGGCTTCAGCCGCGAAAGTTTCTTCCTTGGCACGCAAGGTGGCCTGAACGGCCACTTGCTTGGCTTTGATCTGTTCAACGTAGACCGGATCGAGGCCGATATGCTCAATCACAAAGTTTTCCACGATGACACCGCGCTTACGCAGCTCGGCTTCGGGAGACATCAGTTTTGAAGAAATATCGCTCTGTAGCTTCACCAAGCCTTCGCCGGAATAAGCATCCAATGCCTTGCGGGTCGTCGCTTGATCCTTCACCACCCGCATCAACTCAGGGCGAAGAATTTTCTCCTCCACGTTGCCACGAATCTTCTTGTGCATATCAACGACAAACGCCTCATCGCGACGCCACCGAATATTGAGCGAAATGCGCATATCCTGTCCTTCCGAAGACTGCACCAAGTAGCTATCGCGACGGCGGCCTTCACCATAGGTGTCGGTGGCCTGGTCGTTCATCACGAAGACCTGCGAAGACATGTCGTATTTGAAGACCTTTTGAGTAAAACCGGGGATGAGCACATAGGTCTTCGGCAGTAAGGGATCGGGAAGCACGCCATTGGCCCATGTTTCCTTCACGCCGAGTTGGTTACCTTCCACGGTAACTATATTGACAGTGAAAGCACTGGCAATGACTAGGCCGACCAGGATCAGGCCGGCTACAATTAAGGGAGTTGCTGATTTCATAATATTAAAGGGTTACTTGCGGTTTTTAAGGAGATAGATCGTGCAGGAGACGAGATAGACGAGGAAGATCAACCCGATCAATGGAAGGAGCAAACGGATGGTTGAACTTCCCAGAAAATAGACGAGACCCAGCACCACTATCCACGCACCTACAAATGAGGTGACAACCTTCCATGAGAACGGGTTCTTCGGGGTAAGCTCAATGACCGGTTCTGGTTCAGACATACCTTATTGTGTAGTTGCCCCCATCGCAGGTGCCAGCGTTGAATGCACCAATTCCAAAAATAACGCCAGATTCCATCCCGGTAGTTTGCGCCATCATAGAACGCGATGGCCTCGTGTTACTTGCTCAACGACCGCACCATAAACATCTTGGCGGCAAATGGGAATTCCCCGGTGGGAAAGTCGATCCCGGGGAAACTCCCGCCCAAGCTCTCATCCGCGAGATACGCGAGGAACTCAGCTGCTTCATCACCCTCGGGCACGAATTGCCCCATAATGAACACACTTACGATCAGACCATCATTGAGATGATCCCCTACCTCGCGCGACTCCCGGGAGACATCACCGGGATCAAACCCACCGAACACATCGCTCTGGCCTGGGTGAAACCGGAAGAATTGCTCGACTATGATTTAGCCCCGGCGGATTTTCCCGTCGTCACCGCCTACCAACAATATCATGAGTCCACTCCTGAAACTTCGCTGAATGCCGACCGCCATATGTTGCGTCGGCAATTGATTGACCAAGGCCGGGCGGCATTTGCCGCCAGTCAAAAACACTTCCAGGATGATCCCGCTGGTGCCGCTCTTCAGGTGCGGAAACAATTCGCCGGATATTTCGGCGATTTGCAGGAACAGCTGAAAGGCCCCCTCCATGCACGGCAGGTCGGCGGCGGAAAAGGTCCCGGCTTCCGTTACGAAAATCTATTGTTCGAGTCGCACCCCGGTTGGGATGTCAGCGCCACGCTTTATCTGCCGGCCACCGGGACAGGACCTTGGCCTGCTGTCGTCGTGCCGGTCGGCCACTCGGGAAAACAATTCCCCAATTACCAATTCCCTTGTCAGTATTTCGCCCGGGCTGGACTGGCGGCACTCGTCTTCGATCCGCCCGGGGTCGCGGGAGAAAAACAAACCGGTAATGACCACTTTGCCGATGGGGTGAGATGTTATCTGACTGGTGACACTTCGGGCCGTTATTTTGTGGGTGATGCGCTCTGCGCCATGGACTATCTGGCGACGCGATCGGATGTTGATACAAGCCATGGTTTCGCCTGCACCGGTGTTTCCGGAGGCGGACACACTTCAGTATTCGCCGCTCTGCTGGATGATCGCGTCACCGCGATTGCCCCATCGTGTTGCATGGGACCACAATTCGAGCATGTTCTGGAACGCAGCTACAGCAACTGCCCGGAAACCTTGATGATCGGTCGCCTGCGCGATGGCATCGACGACTGCGACCTCCTAAGCGCCCTGACCCCTCGTCCGCTACTGGTGATGGCCGGTTCTGGAGATGAGATCTATCGTATGGAGGATAGCCGCGCCTTGGCAAAGACCGTGCGCCAGTTTTACACCCAATCAGGATCACCGCAGCAGTTTACTTTTTTTGCCGACGAAAGCGGGCACGCTTACTCCTTGAAACAAGCGAGTATTTTCACCGCATGGTTGAGACAATCATGGCAATTGACGGATCAACCTCTCCTGCCGTCCGTCGCTCAAGAAGATTACCAACTTCTTGCCATCGAAGCACTGCAATGCCATCCCAACCCGGCCGTGAATATGCGCAGCTTGACGCAACAACGCGCCAAGGACTTTTCAAACCGTCGCATCGCCCCTGATCCGGAGCAGCTGTTACGACTGATCGGAATGCGGGACGACACCCCAACACCATTTGTCGAATCGGGTGCCAGTTCACGCACTTGGTTTCACGACTGGACGGAATCTCGTATCAAGACCGATCCGGGGATCGTTGTGCCCCTGACTCAAGTGAGTCTGGCTGAAGATGTCCCTCTGCTGTGGCATTTCAATCCTGATGGACGGTCGAAACTCATGGAACGTGGCGGGATGCTGATGGACGCCATCGGACATCTCGATCGCACCGGGCGCAAAGCGTCACTCTTGGCCGCCGACCTGCGGGGCTGGGGTGAAACCACGCCCGCGTTTGCGCCTTTCGAAAATGTTTCGTGGGGTGGCTCCGATCGTTTCGCCGCATATGTCAGTGCATCGTTGGGCGACGCAGTCGAAGCCGGCCGCATCCGCGACGCGTGGCACCTGTATCACGCCCTACCTCCCCATAACCGCACCGTATTACATGCGGTCGGAGCCGCCGGACCAGTGGCACTTCATCTGGCCGCACTCACTCGCTCATTTAATGCCGTGATCCTGTATGATGCCCCGGGTAGTTATGAGGATATGTTGAGCACCGAAGATTTCAATTGGCCGCATGACATCGTGCTACCCGGCGTCCTGCAGTATTATGACCTGCCCTTGTTGGCGGCAGCCGCAGGGTGCCCGGTCCATTGGCTCAACCCTCTCGATGGGGCTGGTCAGCCTCTATCAGCAGAAGAGTGCGGCCGTCGCTCCCACGATAATCTGCATTGGCACGACAATGTGAAACCCGCCGACCATCTGGCGATGTTGCGCGAGATGTTGTATGCCTGAATGTCTTAACGCCCTCAAGCGGTCGGACTAATCGCCTTTGGTCGGTGTTATTATCGTGACCCCACTACCTAGAACGATAGCTGTTGATTTATTACCCCATGAGCACTCTCACGCTCCCTGCCCTGACTGCCAATAAACTGCCCTTGGATCTGAGCGAAAACGCCTTCGGGTGGCTGCGCACTTCCGAGGACCTGATCGACGATCCTGCAGCCTTGCAGGCGAGATTGAACGAGGATGGATATCTCTACGTCCGCAATTTTCTGCCCCGGGATATTGTGCACACCGCACGCATGTCTTTGCTTAATCGCCTTTCAGCCGGAGGATTTCTCGACCCCAAATTCCCGATTGAGGACGGCATCGCCAACACGGGGAACACCCCCAAGTTCATGCCCGATTTGGCCAACCCCAACCCGGAAGTTTCTCGAGTGGTTTTTGGGCCTGAATTGAAGGGTTTTTATGAACGCCTCTTGGGCGGACCCATTCGGCATTTCGATTATATCTGGGTGCGCTCGCTGGCTCGGGCCGTCGGCACCGCGGCCCATTGCGATCTGGTTTATATGGGCCGAGGCACGCATCGCCTCCTGACTTGTTGGGTGCCCTACGGCGAAGTGCCGGTAGAACAAAGTCCCTTGATGTTGTTGGAAAAATCGCACCTGAAATCCGACCGCATCAAGAGCTACCTCGATTCTGATGTGGACTCGTATTGCGCCAACCGTCCCGACGAAGTAAAGAAAGTGAAAGAAGAAGGCGGCTGGGCTCAGCCCGGATATCTATCCCAAAACTGTGTTTCCTTGCGCGAGAAATTCGTGGGGCGGTGGTTGACCGCCCATTACCAACCCGGCGATTTTCTCACCTTCAAGATGAACCTGATCCATGCTTCGCTCGACAATGTGACGGATCGTGTCCGGCTCTCCACCGACACGCGTTATCAATCCGCGAGCGAACCCATTGACGAACGTTGGATCGGCGACAACCCCACCCTGCATGGCCGGGCCGGCAAGCGGGGTCGCATCTGTTGATCAGGGGTCCCGCTGAGACCCAAAATCTGCCGTCAATTCCAATTGGCGGCGCAGCAACAATGCCCGGGCTTCACTGAGATTCTGCGCCGCTTCCAATCTTTCGCGGCGGAGGATCAGCTTTGAATTTTCAGGATCCACTTCAAGCAAACCTCCCAAGGCCACAATTCTGGTGTCCTGCGGCAGCATCGCCCAACTCGCCGACCGCTGTTCCACCTGCAAAGCTTCGCGGGCCGCGGCCGGCATCACTTCGTCCAACGCCTTGGCCAGTTTGTCCACGCTTCCTTCCTGTCCGATCAAGTGATGAAAATTGCTGGCAAATATCGACCGGGTGCCACCGCCCAATGACAGATTGGGCCCCCCGTATCCCACCCCGTCCTCGGGCGAAATATAGGATTCGATTTCAGGCGCAACCGGCACGGTTTTGATACTGGGAACCCAACCACTCTTGTCGGTGAACAACTTTGATCCCTCGTAACTGGTCATGAAGCGCATGAAGTCCAGGGCTTGTTTTCGATTGGGACCACGCTTGTTCAGGTAAAATCCAAACCCCGTCATGTTGTAACCATCCGCGTAATGCCCGAGCATGTAACGACCTACCACCGGATCTGATTGGGTGGGTTGAGGACAGCGCAACACGCTAACATGAAAATCAGCCAAGCGACGAAGCGTGGTGGCATCCCAAGTTCCGGCAAAAATGAAAATGGATTCGCCGCGAAAAAATTGCCGATACGCCTCATCGCGCAGGAAACTCATGTAGCCCGGTCGCATCTGTTCACTGATTTCGGCGAGTAGGGCAAATGCCGCTTTCACCTCGGGTTCCTGGTAACTCCACTCCCCATTCAAAAACTTCCATTGGGTCTGCCGCGCATACAAACCGAGATACCCATCGGTATCGAGTTTTTGCCCCAGAGAATTGATCACCCCACCCATGTAGAATGACATCATCCAAACCGCATTGTCCCGGCTGCCAGCAAAGGGCATGATGGTCTTCCCCTGTTTCTCAGCATAGTCCGCGGTCTGCTGGAAGAGCTGGCGCATCCCCTCAAAATCCGGTGGCGGTTCTTTCGAACCAGTGACTTTCTCCAATAGCTCCTGGTTACAGTAAAGACGCAATGATCCCCGCGACATCGTTACCGCATAATACTGCCCCGGTTCGGGCGAGTTCAGGCGCTGCTCCAGCAATTCGTCATGAAACGTTTTTTGCCACGGGATCCCTTCAAGGGCCGTCCCCTGGTTGTACGGGTTCGCGACCAATAATTCCTCCGTAATGGGTTGAAAGTAGCGCACCGGTAAATCTGACAATCCGTCGAGAAATGCCCCGTATTCCACAATGTCGGGCGCATTGTCTCCGGCAAAGTTCGCCCGCATCCATTGCCGGTATACCTGCCCGGGCACCATCACCTGTTTGACGCGCACCTTGGGATTGAGCTCCTCATATCGTTTGATCACCGCGGCAATTCCGTCCGGTGGCCCCAACTCGATCTGCCAATGCGCAATTCTAATCGTGACCACCCCATCGGTTGCCGGAGGGGCCGAACGCGTGAACACCCAATAGACGGCCACCAAATAACCCGTGATAAACAGCAGCAGTCCTAAACGCTTGCGGATGATGCTCCGGTTCATGGCGCACCCTCCTTTTCACCCAATGCCGCACGCACTTTCTTCAATTGCTGCCGCACATTGAATCGCCGGGTATTGCTGGGATACGTTGCCAGGAATTCCTCGAAGTAGCGTTTCGCTTGTTCCAAGTGGCCGGCGCGGAACGACAATTCCCCAATCTGGATTTTCAATTCCTCCGGGGTGATTCCCATCATGCCCGGAATCGCTTCCGCCGCGATCAGGTGCGAGAGCACTTCATCGAGCGGGCGTTTATGAAACATGCCGGCCCGACCCATCTGTAATCGCAGATCGCGTTGCAAAGTGGGCTCATGAATTTCGCTCAACAAGGCTTCCACCCGTCGCATGCGCTCCCCGGAATCACTGGGTTCAGGCAGAGCATAGAGTTTCACCAAGCCCAACTTCACATAGCCCAATTGGGCCCAATGACTCCCCGGCCAACGCTCAGCCAATTCGCGGTATAACTCTTCCGCGCGATCATAGTCCGGTGTGGACATATGAACTTGATACATGCGTGCCCGGAGAAACTGGGCTCGGGCGGCAATCGTATCGTCTCCGGTCGCCAAACGGGCTAGGACCGGCTCCAGGTCATCCCAATCTCCGGTAGATATCGGCGGACGCGCCAAGCCCAACACCACCGTGGCCAATGCCTTGGTACGCTCATCCACTCCGCTCGTCTTCTTAAGGGCCACGCGCGCTTCGATCGACAGACTGTCCGCGGCATTCGCCCAAACTTCGTTCAATTCAGTCGAAGCTTTCTCCTTGGTGCGAAGTCCGGTCGCGAACAACAGGTTCAGCGCAACCAACAGGGGTATAAATCTAAAACGGGGCACTGTCGTAAGATGTAAGGCTTAACCCTAACCCGACAAGCTTCACCTGCGTCATGACCACTAACACTCCCATACAAACTTTAACCACAGATAAACACGGATGGACATAGATACTGATTAAGCTTCATTCCATGATTGAGTTGGATAGGCAGTTTCATCCGTATGGATCAGTGTTAATCCGTGGTTAAACTAAACTTGGACCGACCTAGGGCAACCAGGCCGTCCACTTTTGTGGTTTCCAATCCATTTTCCGAAACCCGGCTTCGTGGTAGATTTTCAACGCACTCGGATCGCTGGCATATAGATATAAGGCATGGCTCGAAACCTGCCGGTGATACTTCACCAATTCATGCATCAATGCCCGGGAAAAGCCTTTTCGGCGATGTGACGGGTGCGTCACAACATCATCCACCCGCGAAACATTCTTCGCCACATCCAGCGATGCCATCGTCACGGGGAGACCCGCCACATACCCGACCAGAAAATGGAAATCAGCACGCAGAAGCTGTCGTTCGATTACCCCCTTCGACCAAGGGCTTTCAGTCCAAAAGGTATCGAGGATCTCCGCGTCCAATTCTCTAATTCGCCGCACTTCAATCTCCTCCACCGGTGCTATTTTCGAAGCTTCAATCTGTTCGTAATAATATTCCTCAAAGTTTTCCGTCTCAAACCCCGCCGTTATCAGCTTTGGCAACAGTATCTCCGATCCACCGGCAACAAACCCATGATTCACTCTGGGGCCCAAACCCAAGCCTCGATAAAACCCATCCACATCGGCAATCGCCGCATCCAGATCGCATTCCAGATTCAGGATCAAGGCATGATTGCTGTCATGCGATATTGGGTTGTCGCGGTTGAAGAACAGCAACCCGTAATCACGCTCCTCCACCTGCGCGAAAGCACGCGCAAAGTTGTTTTCATGCCAGATGATGTCTTCGATGGAGATCATTTAGTGAGTCGGAGTTTAACCACAGATAAACACGGCTGGACACAGATACAAATCAAGGGCTCGGAGAAAAATAGATGATCATCCATGTGTATCAGTATTGATGGCATGTTGTTTTATCTCTCCTGCCACCCCGCCCTCCACGAATTCAATCCCAAGCAACTTTACCACAGATGTCACAGATGAATACCAGATACCAACCCCCACTCCGCTGTCTTTATCCGGTTTGGATCCGTGCAATCCGTGGTTAATTATTTTATTCCCGATCTAAGCCCACATCCTATACGTGTTATTTCGTGTCCATGTCAGGCCATTCTCTTCGTTCATAGACGTAGTTACACACCGAATTACTTTTTCGTCTTTGGAATGAACGCCAACATTTCGCTCAAGTCTCCAAACTTTTCCCCAGCCCAAGGTTGATGGCCAATCCGGTGCGCATCCGTGCCCTGTTCCGCTTCGTCACAGAGCCAGATCGGGCGCATCCCCACCGCCATGGCCCCGGCTAGTTCATTGCTGCCGCCATCACCGACATACAGGCAATCAACGCACTCCACCCCGAGCTCACTTGCGGCCATATGGTAAATCTTTGGATTGGGTTTCTTCATCTTCGCCACAGCAGAAAAAATTGTAACATCAAACAGCGGCGCAAATTCGGTTTCCCGCCAAAGCTCTGGCAATTCGATCGAACAATCCGTGATCAACCCGATCTTGAGCCCACGCGCACGGATCTCGCGCAGCGTCGCGATGGCCGTGGGTCGCGGTGCAATGTGAGCTCGCTCATAAGTATAACGCAGCTCCGCCGCTCGATTGCCTTTCTCTGCATCAAACGGAACCGAAAGCGTATCGCAGATGGCCTCGATATTGGCCTGCACCGAGGCAAACTCTCCGGTCATCCGCAGCACCACCGTGTCAAGCCATTGCTGCACAAACTCATCTCGCAGCGCACCCACGGTATCCCCCATTTCACCCAACACCGCCTTGTGCTCACTTAAGGTAAAATTGGGCACGAGCGTCCCAAAGAAATCAAAGATGACTGCCTTGGGAGAGAACATATCTTCAACCAAAGGGTTGAGCTCTCAACCTGCCAACCCGGAAAGTTCATTACGGTTCGGTATCCGTGTCTATCTGTGGTTAAAAATCCTGCCCTCACTTCTGCCCGAACCCATCGCCATCCACGAGAAACTCTATCCGATTGCCGAAGGGATCCTCCGTATAAAACCGACGGCGAGTCGGCAGCGCGTCATCCCAAATCACTGGACAATTCGCCGCGGCCAGTCGCTCCGCCATGCCATCAAGGTCATCCACACAAAACGCCGGATGCGCCTTTTTCTGCGGAGTGAATGTTTTCTCCACGCCAATGTGGGCGATCACATTCCCCACCCGAAACCAGCACCCGCCGCGACTGGCCAGCGGTTCGGGTTTTACCTCCTCCGGCATGCCCAGCAATCCGCACCAGAAACCCCGCGCCTTCACTTCTTCCCCGGGCGGCATGGCCAATTGAATGTGGTCGAGTCGGGTGATCATCGCTTCATTGCCCCAGCCCCAGCACAAAGGCCAGGGCGCGATTCAGTCGCACCATTGTGTCGTCATCCAATTTGCCCATAACGTCGCCGATTCGAGAGCGGGGCATACTGATAATTTTATCGACCATAATCTGCGAAGGCCGACGCAAACCATTTCCTGTATTAGGTTCCACCGTCAGACGAAATTTCGACGTATCTACAACATAGCTACTAATGAGGCAAACTAAGACACTTTTCACTTTCATCTCGGTCAAGATATCCGCCTGAACAACAACCGCTGGCCGCGGTTTCCCAAAATCTCCAGGCGCGGCCACCGTAACGAGATCACCTCGATATATCATTCTCGGGGTCATCGATTACGGCTTCAATAAATGCCATAGTCGCGGCTTCATCAGCTTCATTCAAACATGAGACCTGTCGCTCTAACTCCTCCTTAAAACCCGGCGCATCAATATCCGGCACCCAGAGTTGCACAGGCTTCAGTCCCTGCTCGCGCAAGCGCGCACGATAATCCTTCATTTTGGCAGAGGGAGACTTTGTCTTCTTGGCAGGCATGATCGAGATTCCGGTAACATGTTACCATCAGATCCAGCTGTCAAGCCGGCTGTATCCGCGGTGTGATCAGCTTCTGATCACGGCTAAAGCCTCGCTCAAGTCGTTGACTCCACGTCGAATCCAAAAGGTCTGCAGGGCCATTACCAATGCCGGTGCGATGTCCTTCTCGTAATCATCACCAATCATCATCGCCTCATTCGGAGCCACACCCAACTGGTTCAAGGCATTGTGAAACATCGCCGGATCCGGTTTCCATGCACCGACATCTTCCGGCGTCACCAGATCAGAAATATCAGCCAATAGTCCTGTGCGCTGCATTTTAGCTCTCTGGGCTGCCCGTTGACCGTTCGTTACCGCGATCTTCTTTAGTCCTTTGGTCTGGCGCATGAATTCCGCCACATCGTCATAGCAACACCACGCCTCTTCATACGACTGCAGAAATGGCTCAAACGCCGCATCTGCCTCAGCATCGGAGAACTGCACGCCCATCACCTCACGCATGCACTCCCGGGGCTGATCTTCGAAGCTCAACTCTCCGGCAACGATTCGGGCCCAATGCCGTCCAGAAATCGGCCGCCATCTTGCGCGAAAAGCTTCAAAAGTCTTATCCCCAAGGGAACTCCGATGCGCTTCATAAAAACCCCTTGAGCCAGCCGTCAGTGCCTTGCTGTCATCAAGCAAGGTTCCATCCAAATCCAATAGGAGCGCTTTGATCATTATGGTTCCTCTCAAATAATGATTGGGAAATCGCTAACAAGCTACATCGCCCAAGAGCATACGTAAAATATCTTCCTTCGGTTCCAAACTGGTGACCTCAATTACACTGCCCGGCTCCGGACAGGTTTCGCCATATCGATTAAACCACACGGCAGGAATCCCCGCGTTTCGAGCCCCGAGCACATCCGAAGCCCAAGAGTCACCGAACATCACGGCTTCGTCGGCCGAAACATTCAAAGCAGACAACGCCGCATCAAAGATTTTCCGATGAGGTTTCTTCACTCCTACTTTTTCCGAAATCAAGACGGCATCAAATTGCCCTTCGAGACCGCACCAGCGGATTTTCTCCTCCTGCCTAATGACCAATCCGTTGGTTGCGATCGCAATTTTCATCGTTTCTGTTAGTGCTTTGATGATTGGCACAATCCCCGGCACCGCTCCCCGATTCGCATCATAGGCACTTCGGTAAATCCCATTGGCCCTGGTCAATTCCTCCTCCGAAAGCGGAAAGCCGATTTCCCGAAAAAAACCACGCATCCGGTCACGACGTGCATCAGACCTCTTAATCCTACCAGCTAACAGATCACCAAAATTCGCTTGCAGATGTCGCTCATGGATGACCTCGAGCTTCGTGATATTCTTTTCCATCACTGCCGGATATTGCTCCAGCAAGGCCGTGAGTGCAGATCGTCGACTGTATTGATGATCAGAAATCGTGTCGTCCAAATCAAATATGACGGCTTTGCGCATTGGTCAGAATACCCTCTTTTCCTAACGGCCGTTCTGATGGATCGAGGTAAAATGCTCCACCGTGGGAAACGGTTCGTAGTAATGGTGGAGTAGGCGTTTCCATTCCTGATACTCCGGAGATTGGCGAAACCCTTCGGTATGGGCTTCGAGTGTCTGCCAGCGCACGAGCAGCACGTAGCGATTGGGGTTTTCGATGCATCGCTGCAACTCATGCGAGTCATAGCCGGCGATGCCACTGATGTATTGGGCCGCGGCGGCAAAATCCATTTCGAAGCTTTCTTCCATCCCCGGTTTCACATCCAACATGGCCACTTCAAGTATCATCTTATCCAAGAGGCAAACGCTCTACCATCACGCTGTCCACCGCTACGTGACATGAATATCCAACACAGTAACCAGCAAACGCACAGCGGGGAGGGTTTTGGGGTTGTTGTGTCCCTCCCCGCTGTGGTTCCGCTTACAGGATGCCTTGTTCGAGCCAGATGTGCTCGCCCGCGACAATCTGTTGTGCGAGTTCGTAGCCCCGCTGGTCGGCGTTCCGACCGACCCCGCGGAAATTCCCATCGATGCGCAGCAAGGCCTGCGCCGCAAAGTCATCCACGAGGGCAAAGACCTTGGTCTCGGGTTCACCCTCTTTCAGTAATTTTTGCGCATAGATGCAACTCGCCGCCAAAGCAAAGAGGTCGCTGCCGATATCCGCAATCCGCCCGAGCAGCACCTGCCGCTTTTCCAACTTGGGCCCGAACATTACCATCTGATGAAACAGCGTGCGGGCCATTTTCCGGGCCCGGCGTTCGACCATGCGCAAATGCTTCGCCAGATGGGGATGAATATCTGCCGGAATGGACGCACCGAAGGGCATCCATTGGCGGGGATACCAGAAGGCATAAAATCCCACCGACTTGATCGCGCTGCGAATCCGCTCACCCCATGGGCGTTCGGTATTCAGCGCCACACCCGCAATTTTCAGATGCGGGTCCAAAGCCTCGCGCATCATGAATAGTCTCATGATCTCGGAAGAACCTTCAAAAATGGTCGCCACGCGGTTGTCCCGCATCATGCGCTCAACCGGGTGTGGTTTCTCACCGCGAGCTTTGAGGGATTCGACGTTTTCGTAACCCCGACCGCCGCGGATCTGCATCACATCATCAAGGCACATCCAGGCTTTCTCCGTGCCCCAGAGTTTGCACATCGAGGCTTCGAGCCGGATGTCGGCTTTTTTGTCGCGGTCCACGATGCGCGAAGTCGTCAGCAGCATCGCTTCCATCGCAAAGGCATGTGCGGCGATGCGCCTGATCTTCTCCGCAATCGCCGCGTGCTGGCCGATCGGCACACCCCATTGGATACGTTCGCCTCCCCATTCGCGCGCAATGGCTAGTGATTTTTTGGCCATGCCCAGTGAGGACGCCGGAATCGATAGTCGGCCGGCATTGAGCGTCGAAAGCGCCACTTTCAACCCGCGGCCCTCGCCGCCCACAATATTGGCTTTGGGCACCCGCACATTGGTGAAGCGCATCACCGCGTTGTAGAGCGCATGCAGGCCCATGAATTGGCAGCGGTGCAATATTTCGATGCCGGGTGAATCAGCTTCCACTACAAAGGTTGTAATCTGCGTGCGGGGTTTGCCTTTGATCAGTTTCGGCGGCGTCTGGGCTGCGACGATGAGCAGTTTCGCCCGCGTGCCGTTTGAACACCAGAGCTTCTCTCCGGAAATCAAAAAGTCATCACCATCGGGTTCCGCGGTCGTAGTCATCCGCGCGGGATCCGAGCCTACCCCCGGTTCCGTCAAGGCAAAGGCCGACAAAGCCCCACCGGCCACCCGCGGCAGAAATTTCTGCTTTTGCTCCGGGGTGCCGAAAAGCACGAGCGGTTGCGATACGCCGACCGATTGATGCACCGAAATGTGTGCAAAGATATTCATGCAGTGGCTCGCGATGAGCTGACAGGCCCGGCAGTAGGTCGTCTGCGAAAACCCCAGTCCGCCATATTCCTGCGGCACCTTGATGCCGTAGACCCCCATCTTGGCCAGACCAGCCATTACTTCGTCGGGGATTTCCCCGCTGCGATCGATGGCATCGGCGTCGACATGCTCGGTCAAATACGCCCCAAGTTCGGCGAGAAACTTTCCCGCCCGCTCAAACTCCTCCCCCCCGATTTCCGTCAGTGGGTGCAACTTGTCGGGGCGAAAACGCCCCATGAAGAGATGGGCGGCAAAACTGATGTCGTCGTGCGATTCGCGCGCTGCCTCGGTGATTTCCAATGCGGCGCGCTGTCCTTGATTCATCTTGGACATGTCGATGACGGACGAACCTTCATCGTTTTTCTTGGCAACATTGGAGTCGGACATGGGGAACTGGAACGGGCGGGGTTGGCGGCAGGGACCGCAAGCAGGTTATGACACAACTCAATCCGTCCCACCCCCAGGGTCAATGACACCCAAGGCCGTGCGCTCAACTTACTCCCTTTCGCGTAGCAATAGGCTGCCCCCCGCATATCATCGCTCGTTACAATTATCTTTTATCCAGACTTGGCCCAACGCGCCGAGTGATCCGTAATCGAAGCTTCCCTATGCGACCGAATATTCTGCTCATCACCTCTGATCAACATCGCGCCGATCACCTCAGTTGCATGGGCACTCCCGGATTCAACACCCCGAACTTGGATCGCATGGCCCGCGAAGGCGTACACTTCAATCGGGCCTATACTCCTTGTCCGGTGTGCACCCCCTGTCGGGTATCATTGCTGACCGGCCAATACCCTTCCCGCCATGGCGCTTATTCCATCGGCGTCAGTGTCGATCCCTTCCCCACTCAAACCCTGCCCGCCCTGCTCAACGACGCCGGTTATCACACCGCCCTCTTCGGCAAACACCATTTCGTGCGTCGCGACGATGAACTCGAACACATCTCCGGGATGAAGAATCCACCGGCTGACTTTTGGAAAACCTGGAAAGGTCCCTACGTCGGCTTTCAAGAGTTTCAGGCCAACACCGGTCATACCGTAAACAATATCCCCGAAGCCCACTACCGCCTCTTCCTCGAAGCCAGTGGAGCTGATTACAAATCATGGTTTCACGTGCAGGATGACGACTATTCACGCTTTGAAAGCGGCCAATGGGAAATCCCCGCCGAACTTCACGACAGCGCATGGGTCGCTCAAACCACCTGTGAATATCTGGATCGCCGCGCCGGCCAGGAAGAGCCCTGGTATTGCTGGGCGAGCTTTCAGGATCCGCACGAGCCCATGGTCTGCCCTGACCCGTGGTATTCGGAAGTCGATCCCGATCAGCTCAAGCTCCCCGAAGATTATCGCGCAGGCGAATTTGATGATCGGCATGAGATCTACCAACGGATGAGGAGTAGCGATTTCGGTCCCTATGAGGATGGCAACGGCATGCCCTCGTGTTTTGGTGATTTAGAGCGCAAGGGCATCGAACGCGATTCGCTGCGCGCCACCGCCGGCATGGTAAACTTCATGGACGACCGCATCGGCGCGATTATTCGCAAGCTGGAGGAGACCGATCAACTCAAGAACACCTTGATCGTTTACACCACTGATCACGGCGAGATGCACGGGCATCACGGCCTATGGGGTAAAGGCTTGGCCGCTTATGAAGACGTCCAAAGGGTGCCCCTGCTCGTCTGGGCTCCGGGCTTGCTCCCCGCCACCGGTCGCAGCGAAGCCCTCGCCAACTTGGTTGATCTGCCACGCACCTTTTTGAACTTTGCCGGAGTTGAGATACCGCTTGGCATGCAAGGAGTGGACTTGAGCCCGGTGCTACAAAAACAGTCGGCGAGTGTGCAGGACGCCACCTGCATCGAACTTCGCGCTACGCGCGACACCATCTATCAGCAGACCCTGGTGACCGCCACCCACAAACTCGTGGTCTATCGTGGCACCGACGACGGCGAGTTATACGATCTGAGCAGTGATCCCGATCAATATCGAAACCTCTGGCGCGATCCGGCCACTCGAGATCTCCGCGAGAAACTTCTGCTCCGCTTGGTTCATCTCAATCTCGAACGCGAGCCCGAGGTTAATCCCCGCGTAAGTTTTGCCTGAGGGAACCCAAATCTTGGAACCACGAATGCCGTTCGGCAGGCTCAGGCCCTGAGTAGAATCGAAGGGGACACCAACACACACGAATCTTTGCAATCAGAATCCAGATTCCGATATGTGTCACTTCGGGTTCATTCGTGGTTAACAAACTGCGTGAACTGAGCTGCTAGGAATACCGGAAATTGGCTCAAGTTAATTGCCACCTAAACGTTGTTTGCGCCGCGAAACGAGATACCGAGATCACCGTGCCCACGGTTCCCTCGTGTGGATAAGCGGCGACAAAGGTTTCCGGTTGAATCCGCACTTGCGTGCCGATTTCGGGTTCGATGGAAAGCAACGCCCGGCAACTTGGGCCGCGCAGGAAAAATGAGCTGGCCTTGATCAAAACTTGGGCGCGGGTGTGCCAGTGCCAGGTGATTGCTTCCGGGTTTCCCAGTTCGATGACATCCTCCCCGCGCAAGGAACCTTCTCCGGAGACCACCACCTTGCGGGTGTGCCTGAGCACACCAAGATGCGGCAGATAGGCGGATGTGAGTTCACAGCGAATATGCGTATCACTTCCGCGTTGGCGCACCACGGGTTCGGGGGGAATAAACCCTGCTTCCAGAAAATCAGGATACCACACACAACTGTCGCCGACCTGACCGCGCCCG
>FLOH01000590.1_pt1 | contig 72477 bp, 78 predicted proteins | sample 756751 | NCBI WGS metagenome assembly FLOH01 (sample SAMEA4026879, study PRJEB14308) | marine metagenome | biome: coastal water; material: water | depth 74 m
GTTCATATTGAGTTTTCCAGAAAAGTATGATACGTACGTAGGCGAACGTGGTGTCAAATTGTCTGGTGGAGAACGTCAACGTGTGGCTATCGCTCGTGCTATTTTGCGCAACGCACCTATTCTTGTGCTTGATGAAGCTACTTCTAGTCTTGATTCTGAAAGTGAGATGCTTATTCAAGATGCGCTAGACACACTTATGAAAGGTAAGACAGTCATCGTCGTAGCACATCGTTTGTCAACTATTATGCGTATGGATAGAATTGTAGTGATAGATGATGGCGGTATTGTAGAGGATGGTACGCACAAACAACTCTTGAAAAAGAAAGATGGGCTCTACAAACGTCTGTGGAAACTTCAAGCGGGTGGGTTCTTGGATTAATAATTGAGCATGTTCTTTTGTTACTATGTTTGGTAATTTATGTATGAGATGATATACTGTACATGTAACTCAGACCTTCAGGTCTGACCTTATTATAAATAACTATACTAACACAACTCAGACCTGAAGGTCTGAGTTACACTATATTTATTTTTAATTTTAAATTCTATGGAATGTGAAAAATGTCACGTCGAAATTACCGACGAAAACAAATGTTGTGATGAGGGAACATCATGTAAAGCATGTTGTGACTGTACAACAGAAAAATGTGAAGAGGGAAAATGTCATGATTGTGGATGTGGGGGAGAATAATAATGTTTGGTTGAAAATAAAAAATCGTCTTCAGATAAGACGATTTTTTGATAATATAAATTTTCAAGCACGTCCGTCCCGAGTTCTGGCGACATTACCAGAATCTCGGAACGGACGGCGTAGCAGTCCTCCCTCTTCGTTGGTTACCTCATGCCAGCACTCATTATCTCACAACTGCAGTGCAGTCGCATAGCCAGATCCCTGCGGATGTGGACGGTGTCTGGTATACACTGTCCTGGCAGGTCCACTCGACATGCTGCGTTACAGCGGTCGATGCAGGTCATGTCCACGGTGAGTGGCTCCTGCTTGCTGTCCTTCGGACAGGGCTTGTTGCAGGCGCACATGCAGGCGGTCGTGACCTCACTCGTGAGGGACCACGAGATAGTGGAGCTCTCGTCGTCGACGCGGGTATCCACGTCTGACGAAGGAAGGAGTGCCCACACTAGAAGCGCTGATAGAGCAGCGGCAACAAGAGTGGCAAGAATAGCGATTTTCCATCGCTCCCCCGTGCTACTCACGAAGTTTCCAGCACTATCTCTCTGGATGCTCATAGAGCTACCTACCTTTGTGTAATCAGTATTTTGAGAAAGAGCTAGGCTTAGGAAGGTCAGCCCAACTTGTCCTAATGCTAGCAATTTTTCTTGTTTTTGTCAATAATAGGATGGAGGAAATACGAGTCTAAAAAAACTAATAAAAAAATGTAGTTATTACTACATTTTTTTTATTTTTTATGTTATGCGTGTTGTCTGCTCGAGCCCTGGAAACTTCCGGGGCTCGAGCGAGACGTCGCGGACGGTGTAGGGTCGTGATTACCCACCACCATCCGACTTCTCCTTGTCGACCATTTTGCCTTGTCGGCATGAACACTCGGTCGACCCGTTCGGTTTTTCCTCCACAGTGAAGAAGTCACATCGCCACGAAGCGATGAAAGTGGCGCATGCTGTGCGACACTCGTTGACGCAAGCCTCCTGCTCCTTGGTATAGTGACCTGCGTTCGGGAGCCCATTCTCGACTCCACAGGAGTACTCGCAGAGCTCTCCGAAGGCGACCTCGCTGTGTCTGCTTGCGATCCATGCCCCCGCAAGAAACGCAACTACGCCGATCAGACAGAGACCATTTTGCCATGTCACCTTTCTCTTTTCACTCATCTAAACACCTTCCATCAGTTGAAGTTCACTTTGAAATTACTACAAAAATCATATATTGTCAATGTTAGAATGATAAAAGTATATTTGTGTATATAGATTGGCTCTGCTATACTAACTATATATTCTTAATCAAAATTGTATGTCTAATGTTAAAACCTCCCCAAAAGATTTTTTCATGCACTTGCTGAGCGCCATTACACTGTATATGGTTGCGATTTCGTTTACTACACTTTTATTTCAGTATGTGAATCATTTTTTTCCAGATGTACTCGCAGGATCCTATGCACAAGAATCTATCAATAGTGCACTGCGATTTGCTATTTCTATGACACTGGTTGCTTTGCCTGTATATGCATGGACTATTTTGCATTTGAGAAAAATGTACAAAAAAGAGCCAGAAAAAAAGGAATTGTGGATCCGTCGTTGGCTCATGTATTTTACTATTTTTGTGACCGCAATTATTATCATCATAGATTTTATTACACTCATAAACAAATATCTCGGTGGTGAATTGACGAGTAGATTTTTTCTCAAAGTCTTGGCAGTTTTGTTTGTTGCAATAGTAGTATTCTCATTTTATCTTTTTGATATAAAAGACAAAATGACAAAAAAAATATTTATGTTGTATGGTATCAACACAGTGGCTATTGTTTTGGGATTTGTTATTGGAGCTTTCTTTCTTCTTGGTTCTCCAGCAGAACAGCGCAGATTAAGACTTGATAATGAACGAGTATCAAATTTGCAAGATATATATTATAATATCCAGTCCTACTATATAAATAATGATACGTTACCTACTGCATTGACAGATTTACAAAATTCACCAAATTATTTTGCAAATCTTACTGATCCCGAAACAGGGGAGATATTCGAATATACTGTTTCTAGTGAATCGTCATACGAGCTTTGTGCGGTGTTCAATACAGAAAATATACTTCTGGAATCTTCTCCAGAACGTCCACGGGTAACAAAAGCAGGGATGCAGAGTGAACCAACCTTTTGGAAACATGGTAAAGGGCGTACATGTTTTGATCTGACAGTGCAGAAAAAAGATACAACAAAGCCAGGTGAAATACTTTCATTCTAAAACAAAAAAACAATCCCGATATAATCGGGATTGTTTTTTTTCCTCAGGACAAAAGAAGTTTTGTACTAAGGAGGGAGGGACTTTTGCATTATCTGGCTTTTCTGCTAGGTCCCTGTTTTTGGAAGATTCGGCTGGTCGAACTGGTTGGGGGATGTATGTTCGTCCCAAAAGGTAGGAATCTTCAAGGAAGGTCGGCAATATTGTATTGCCGGGTGTTACAAAAGGAAGTTACCCTCATCCACAGAGGGAGAGACGAGCCGAAGCTCGTAGCCAGAACAAGGTAACAACCCTTATCGAACACTTTTAAAAAATAAGTTTATTTCTTAAAAGTGTCAAATATACGATGCACTAGAATACCATAAAATTGTATATTTGTCAAGACCCTGTATATTTGATACAATATATCCATCTCATATTTGCCTTAAATTAGCTAAAAAATCTATATGAATATTACAATTGTCCTAGGTACTGGTCGAGTTGGTCGTTTTTCAGAACATATTGCGAAGTATGTGAGTGATTATTTAAACAAACAAGAAGATGTCAATCTGACTTATGTAGATATACGTGATTTCGATACAAAAGTTACTATTCCTGCATGGGAGACAGATAATAAAGAAAGTCAAAAATGGAAAGAAATTGTACATACAACTGATGCGTTTATCATGGTATTGCCGGAATACAACCATAGTTTTCCTGGTGAGTTCAAAGTACTTCTCGACATGGCACTCAAAGAATATACAGGCAAAAAAGTTGTAACAGTCGGTGTGTCTGCAGGTGGATTTGGTGGTACACGTGTGATAGAAAGTATCTTGCCCATATATCTTCAACTTGGTTTACGGCCCATATTACCAAGTTTGAATATTTCTTTTGTACAAACATTTTTTGGCGAAGAGGGAAGTGGTCAGGAAGAGTTTGGTAAAGCATATAATGAGAAGATTGAAAAGATGGTTGAGAGTATAAAAAAGTTGTAAGTAATAAGTAATAAGTAGTATGTCAGAAAAAATTATTATAGAATTTTGCCCACATTGTTGTAATACAACATCACAAGTTGTTAAATATATTCATAGATATGAACCTATTACTTATAATACACGAGGGATAGGAAAAAAATCAGAAGACATGACATTTGCTTATATAATATGTATTTGTCAAACTTGTGATGAAATATTACTCTATCAAGATTTTACTGAACCAGATTGGGAGTTGATGTATCCTAATTTTAAGCTTGATAATTCTGTTCCTAAAATAGTGAGAGATTGTTATATGGAGGCAATTTCAATTCGAGTTAAGGCTCCAAATGCATATACTATTATGATTAGAAAATGTCTAGAAGCGATCTGTCATGACCGGGGGACCCAAAAGGGTACACTATATGTAAAATTAAAAGAATTGTCAGATAGAGGTGAAATACCATCTACTATACTTAATCTAACAACAATCTTACGAGAGTTGGGTAATGTTGGAGCACACAATGTTGTCTCAAATGTAACTGTTCCTATGACTTGGGAAATTGATAAATTTTTCAAACTGATTGTAGAATATATTTATGTAGCACCTAGCAAATTAAATGAATTTGAAAAAGAAAATTAATACATATGTCAAATCTCAACAAATCCCAACAAGAAGCAGTCGAATACAACTCTGGGCCACTCCTCATCGTAGCAGGAGCTGGTACGGGGAAGACGACGGTGATTACACAAAAGATTGCACATCTGATTGAAAAAAATCTGGCAAAACCAGAGAATATTTTGGCACTCACGTTTACTGATAAAGCAGCAGGGGAGATGCAAGAACGCGTGGATGAGATGCTTGAAACTGGGTATGTGGATTTGCAGATTTCTACGTTTCATGCGTTTTGTCAGAGGATACTCGAAGAATATGGTGCAGAGATGGGATTACCAACTCGTTTTAAATTGTTATCCCAAACTGATGCCTGGCTTCTCATGAAAAAACACTTGTATGATTTTAATCTAGATTATTATAGACCTCTGGGAAGTCCTACCGGACAGATTCACACACTTCTGAGTCACTTTTCAAAAGCAAAAGATGAGTTGATTTCGCCGGAAGAATATCTCAAATACGCAGAAAATTTGAAACTCGACAAGGATGAAGCGGAAATACAAGAAAAAAGTAGAATAACAGAGCTTGCAAACGCATATCATATATACAATCAATTACTTCTAGATAATAATTGTCTAGATTTTGGTGATCTCATGTATTATACCGTGAAGTTACTAGAAAAACGTCCTAATGTTTTGAAATTATTACAAGAACGATTTACACATATCCTTGTTGATGAATTCCAAGATGTGAATTGGGTTCAATATCGACTAGTGCAACAACTAACAACGAATAATCAACAACTAACAGTGGTAGGCGATGATGATCAATCGATCTATTCTTTCCGCGGAAGTAATGTTTCACTGATCATGAAGTTTATGGAGGATTATAAGGGGGCAAAAAATATTGTGCTCAATGAAAATTATCGTTCAGGACAAGAAATTCTTGATTTTGCATACAATTCTATTCAGCATAATAATCCTGAACGCTTGGAAGAAAAATTATCCATTGATAAAAAATTGAAGTCAAAAGTCAAAAGTCAAAAGTCAAAAGTTATCCTTTTGCATTCACAAACTTTGGATCAAGAGGTACAGAGTGTTATTGAAAATATTCAAAAAATAATGGATACAGAAAAAGATGCGACACTTGATGATATTGCTATTCTTGTGCGTGCAAATGCTCATGTAGAGCCATTTGTTGGTGCACTCGAGTCGGCTGGGATTCCATATGAATATATTGCATCAACTGGTCTATATCGTCAGCCAATCGTGCTCGATAGCATGAGTTTTTTGCAACTTCTTGGTTATATTTATGATGATAGAGCTATTTATCGTTTGCTTCGTATGCCGTTTTTTGAGATGAGTGAAAATGATATTTTGAAAATAACTGCGTTTGCAAAAAAGAAATCAATTTCATATTACGAAGGTTTGAAAAGAGGAAAAGAATTTCATCTTTCTTCCGAAGGTATGAAGATTGCAGATAAAGTTATTGCACTTATTCATGAGGGCATGAAACGTGCTCGGTATGAAAAGCCAATGAGTGTGCTATATCAATTTTTGGAAGATAGTGGTTATTTGAAATATTTAGCTCATGGTGAGCAAGAGGGAAATCGAGATGTTGTGAGACAAATTTATCATGTAGGACAACTCTTTGACATGATAAAAGATTTTGAAGCAGTCATTCCAGATGCACATGTGAATGAATTTGTGGAACATTACAATGCTATTATTGAATCAGGTGACAGTGGTAAGATGAATAATAATCTGGAAGATACACCAGATTCAGTGAATATTATTACTGTGCATAGTGCAAAAGGTCTGGAATACAAATATGTTTTTGTCGTGAATCTGGTGGAAGAACGTTTTCCAACGAGACGAAAAGGGGGTAGTATAGAATTACCAGAAGAACTTTTGAAAGATGCTTTACCTGACAATGATTTTCACTATATGGAAGAACGACGACTATTTTACGTCGCCGTCACTCGCGCAAAAGAAAAATTGTTTCTGACAAGTGCAGATGATTATGGTGGAAGTCGGAAAAAGAAAGTGAGTCGATTTATTACCGAATTAGAATTGGAAAGTGAAGTTGGTGTGAATAAAACAGATGTATTGCATGGAGGCAACCTCTCCGGCCTAAAGGCCACATCCCCTTATAAAGGGGAGGGAAATAAAGTGGATTTTGAATACACTCCACCAAAAAAATTCTCTTTTTCACAAATCAATTCTTACTTACGTTGTCCATATCAATATAAACTCGCGCATATTCTCAAAATTCCGATGAAAGGAAGCGCAAGTTTTAGTTTTGGAAATACGATTCATAACACATTGCACAAATTTTATAAACGTATACAAGAATTGAATGGTGCTAAACAAGATTCTTTGTTTGGGTTACCTCAAGAGAGAGAAACAAATAATTCAAATGGTATAAAAGTTCCCACAGAAAAAGAATTGCTTGAACTGTATGAAAAATCATGGGTAACTGATTGGTATGAGAGCAAGAATCAACGAGAAGAATATTATGAAAAAGGAAAAGAATTACTAAAGATTTTTTATTCCGCACAAGATGGAAATTGGACAATACCAGTTTCGCTCGAGGGTTGGTTCCAAATAAAAGTGGGGGAGTATACGGTGCATGGACGAATGGATAGAATAGATAAACTTGAAGATGGGACACTTGAAATTATTGATTACAAAACAGGAAAATCAAAAGATAAACTTACGACTGATGACAAGCAACAACTTTTGATTTACCAAATAGCAGTTGAAACATTGCCAGAATATCATCATATCGGATCAGTTGGTAAGTTGACATTTTATTATGTCAATGACAATTTGCGTACGTCTTTTGAAGGAAAACAAAAAGATATAGAAAAATTACAAGAAAAGATTCTGGATACGATCACGAGTATTAACAGAGGAAAGTTCAAAGCCACACCAGGACCACACGTGTGTAAGTACTGTGATTTCAAAGAGATTTGTGAGTTTCGTAAACTTTAACATTGATTACACTGAAAAACTAACTGTAGTCATATTTATTTGATTTATGGTATTATATTTTGTAAAAGTAAGGTTTGGATTACACGGAATTTTTGTATAGAAATTTTATTATATTTCTTTAAATTACAAAACGTCCAAATTTGTCATTCTGAATACTGATATTCATCAGCACAAGTTTATTTCATAATCTGTACCATATCGAATGTCTATTTCAATACAGATCCTGAAATAAATTCAGGATGACACAAATTATCTTTTCGTAATCCAAGATATATTTAAAAAAAAGGAGATTTGTAAATTTTTATATTGTATTTTCTACGCTCCTTTAGGAGTGGTCAATAGACTTTAGCCTGTGATTACTTTTTTTCTTTGCTTATTTAAATTAGCGACTAAAGTCGCGTAACCGTCCCTGAAGGGACGTAGAATATTTATGCCTTTAATTTTTTGGATTTTCAGCATTGCTTTTGTACTTTTTTATATCGCGATTTTGTTTTATCTCATATATGGTGTGTATGCGACTATCAGTGGTGCGCCATTTGTACCGAGTAAAATGAAATATGTGAAGACCATGATTGAACTCGCTGATTTGAAACCAGATGAAACATGTATCGATCTGGGATCTGGAGAAGGACGAATAGTTTTTGCAGCCGCACCATATTGTAAACAAAGTGATGGTGTGGAGTTGAGTCCCATGCTCTATTGGACGAGTAAATTGCGACAAAAAAAGCGTCGACTCAAAAATGTAACATTTATGCGAGATACATTATGGAATATAGATTTATCACCCTATGATGTGATATTTATTTATTTCATTCCACATCGGATGAAAAAATTGAAAAAGAAAATTTTTTCTGAAATGAAACCCGGAAGCCGTGTCGTCTCCCATGCTTTTTCTTTTCCAGATTGGCAATATAGTGAGAAACGTGATAAGATATATCTATACTCTATTCATTCCGAGAAGTCCTGAAAGAGACGACGAGGAATCTTTCTTTAGGTAAATTTTCTTTCCAGAATATGTATAGTGCAAGAAAGAAAAATTACTATGTGTATATAGTTGCTAGTATAAGTAAAGTAATTTATATAGGATTTACGGATTGTTTACTAAAAAGAATAAACCAACATAGAAAAGGAACATACGAGAACGCATTTTCAAAAAAATATAAAACAAATAGACTTGTATATTGGGAACATTATTATACAAAACAAGAAGCTTTCGAAAGAGAACGACAAATAAAAAAATACCGTAGAGAAAAGAAAATCAATTTGATTGAAAAAGAAAATTCTGAATGGAATGATTTATATTATGTCGTTGTAGAAATGTCAAAAATTAAACCAATATTTTAATTATATCAAAAATTTAAAATAGGAGAGATTCCTCCCTCCAATTCGGCGGGCAGGCGTCGTACCTCCTTCGGAATGAATATACCTTATGACCTTCACCCCTCTTGGAGATGCACTCCATGACAAAATGAAACAGGATAGTCCATTACAGAGTCAGCTGGAAGCATCTGAGATTGTTGAGGTTACCCAGGCAGTTTTGACAGAGTTGTTTGGAGAAAAGCTTGCGGGGGATGCCAAACCACTTTTTTTGAAAAATCGTACAATAACGATTAGCTGTGCGAGTACTGCAATAGCTCAAGAAATAAGGCTCAACCAAGCTCAAATTGTTGACAAAATCAATGAAAAATTGGGAAAAAGAGAGGTGGATAGAATACGATATTTGGCTTAAGGATAGCCTCTTGTCAGTATACTCAAAACATAGTACAATAAAGTAGCTAATTATAAGCTATTTTTTAGTTTAATTTTTTATCCTATGTCTGACAGAGAACCATCTGACGTTAGGGAATTTTTTGCTTTAGATGCTACTATTGAAGTAATCTTTACTAAACTTAGAAATGTCAAAATCCTCCTTGAAAAATTAGCAGAACAGTTATCTATAGACGGTGATTTAAATTTAGAGGTGCACAAAGAGAAATTACAAGATCTTATTAATCAAATAGAGCAAATCGCGTATTCAAAAGAAACAAAGAATGTGGCTCATCTTTTAACTCAAAATAAATCTGTGCGCCCTATTAGTGAAAGTTTTGATGGACAAATCAATAATATTTTAGGCAAAATTCCAATTAATGAGGTAGAAAGTATAGATTCACAAGAAGAATTACGATTAATTATATTTAAATTAGTACAATCCATAAACCAACTAAAATAATATGACCCTCCGTCAATACATTGTCACTATGCTTTTTGCGACGCTCCTATGCTGGGTAGCGCTTGGTTTTGTCGTTATCAATGTAGATCCGTTTCAGACAAACGTGCTTGGTTTTGTTTTTTTTTATGTGAGTTTATTTTTGGCGCTACTTGGTACTATTTCTCTTATTATATTTTTGGTATATCGTCTATTCGCTTCACGAGATTTACCATTATTTCGTTATGTTCAGATTAGTTTTCGTCAGGCCCTAGTTGTTTCAGTATTTTTGATAGCTTTTTTATATTTACAAGGAATTAGTTATTTGAATATGTGGAATGGTTTACTCTTGGGCACTATCTTTATTTTATTTATTTCTTTTAGTATTTCAGTGAAACGTACGAGAATTACGGATGACGGATAATCCTGATTTACTGATAATTTATAAATAATATAAAAAAATAAATTTGATACATAGAGAATTAAGTTATAAAATAAGAAGAATCTTATATATAATATATAATTATCTCGGTTCATATCGTAGTGGAGAAGAACTTTTATTATTTGTAAATTTTATCTAGATTCTTTATATATAAAACGTATTTTAAATCCAAGTCTATTAAATAAAAATCCGTAAATCAGGATTATCCGTTATCAGTAAACTTTATGAAACAATCACAATTATTTACCAAAACAAGAAAAGAAGCTCCAGCTGATGAGGTATCAAAAAATGCACAACTACTTATTCGTGCTGGTTTTATTCACAAAGAAATGGCTGGGGCATATTCATATTTACCACTTGGTCTTCGCGTATTAAATAAAATCAATTCCCTCATTCGCGAAGAGATGAATGCGATTGGTGGTCAGGAAGTTTTTTTGACTTCGCTACAAGATAAAGAAATTTGGGAAAAGAGCGAACGTTGGAGTGATGACGTTGTCGATAATTGGTTTAAGACACATTTAAAAAATGGTACAGAACTTGGACTCAGTTTTACACACGAAGAGCCCTTGACTGCTCTTATGAAAAATCATATAAAATCATACAAAGATTTGCCACAGTTTGTGTATCAAATCCAAACTAAATTTAGAAATGAAATGCGTTCCAAAAGTGGTATTATGAGATGTCGTGAATTCTTGATGAAAGATTTGTATTCTTTTACACGCGATGAAAAAGAATTAGATGAATTTTACGAGCTTTCAAAAAAAGCTTATATGAATATTTTTGCTCGATGTGGACTTGGAGATAGGACATATATTACATTTGCTTCTGGAGGTACGTTTAGTAAGTATTCTCATGAATTTCAGACTGTTTCTGAAGCGGGAGAAGACCTCATCTATGTGGATAAAGAAAAGAATATTGCAGTAAATAAAGAAGTTCTCAATGATGAAGTATTGTCAGACTTGGGACTTGTGAGAGAAAATTTGATAGAAGAAAAAGCTATTGAAGTGGGAAATATTTTCAAACAAAAAACAAAATTTTCTGATCCTCTGGATTTGAAATTTCTTGATGAAGATGGACAAGAAAAAACGGTCGTGATGGGAGCTTATGGTATTGGTCCGGGAAGAGTTATGGGTACAGTCGTAGAAATTCATAATGATGAAAATGGTATTGTATGGCCAAAAGAAATCGCACCATTTCATGTTCACCTTATTTCTCTTTGTCGTGACGAGGGAGATATTAAAAAAGCTGATGAACTATATAAAAAATTAACAGATCAAGGACTTGAAGTCCTCTATGATGATAGAGATACACGTGCTGGTGAAAAATTTGCAGACAGTGATCTTATTGGTATTCCAAAACGGATTATTATTTCATCAAAAACACTTGCAACTAATTCTGTTGAGGTGAAGATGAGGAATGGAAAAGAAAGTACGTTGGTTGGTATAGATCAGTTATAGTATGAAGACCTTTGCTGAAATACAAAAAAGAGCTTTGGATATAAAAAAAGCTTATGCACAAAAAAATGTAAAGCAATGGACTGCTGCAGAATATTTTAGAGGTCTAATAAAAGATATTGGGGATTTGTCAAAGATACTCATGGTGCAAGATGGTTATCGAGATGATGTTAAACAAGATAGTAAAAAAGCACTCGCACATGAACTTTCTGATGTATTATGGAGTGTGTTTGTTCTCGCAAATGAATTGGGGGTTGATTTGGAAAAAGAATTTGAAAAAACTATGGATGAATTAGAAAAAAAGATTAATATATAAAATTCGTGGTATATGTCGAAATGGTTATGTTGAATAACCTTTAATAATTTTAAAAAATCTACAATATATAAAAAACTCTTCTCAAAAAAACCCTTAAAGACCTTAAAACCCTCAGAATCCTTAACATCCTTAAAAAACTATGTTCAAAAACCTATTCAAAAAACTTGGTAAAGATTTAGCGATTGATCTTGGAACCGCCAACACACTTGTATATACGCCTGAAAAGGGGATTGTTATTGATGAACCTTCGGTTGTCGCTATAAACACCAAGACAGAGCAAATTTTGGCTGTGGGATACGAGGCAAAACAGATGCTTGGTAAAACTCCACCTCATATTCAAGTCACAAGACCTTTGTACGAAGGTGTCATTTCGGATTATGAAGTTACTGAAAAAATGTTAAAATATTTTATTGACAAAGTTCATCGAGAAGGTTTTTCACTTACATCTCGTCCTCGTGTTGTCATCGTTGTTCCGCTCGATGTAACAGAGGTGGAAATAAAAGCAGTTGAAGATGCTACGCTCGCAGCTGGTGCACGAGAAGTATTTGTGGTACAAGAGCCTATGGCCGCTGCTATTGGTGCACGGATGCCTATTCGTGAGCCAGTTGGTAATATGATTATTGATATTGGTGGAGGAAATACTGAAATTGCCGTTATTTCTCTTTCTGGTGTCGTGACATGGAAGTCTACACCAGTAGCCGGAGATGAGATGAATCGTAATATTATTCAATATGCGCGTGAAGTATTCAATTTGTTTGTAGGTGAGTCGCAAGCTGAACAAATAAAAATAAAAATAGGTTCAGCACTGATAGCCAAAGAACGTAGTGAATTTCCCATGAAAGGGCGTGATGTGGTGACGGGTCTTCCAAAAGAAATAATGGTTACAGATCTTCATATCAATGAAGCACTCGATAGAAGTATTCAGACGATTGTTGATCATGTAAAGATGACACTTGAAGTTACACCACCAGAATTGACGGCAGACATTCATGAACGTGGTTTACTTTTGACTGGTGGAGGTGCATTACTCAAGGGACTTGATAAAGTAATTGCAAAAGCAACTGAAATACCTGTTCGTGTTGTAGACGATCCGCTGACTGCAGTGGTGAGGGGTGCTGGTATGTTACTTGAAGATGACGAATTATTAAAAGAAGTTGTCCTTCCATCTGCTCGTGATGATAAATAGTATGTCAACAAAATCAAAAACAATTGCATCAATGAGTATTGTTATCATTATTTTTATTTTGTTGCATGTAGTTGGTATATTAGAACCAGTCGAGCGCGGTCTCGTAAGTTTGTTGTCAGGTGTTACGGGACGTGTATACTCATTGACTGAACATACAAATAATCGCAATATAGATGAGCTTATTTCATATACAGGAGATCTTGAATCACAAATAAAACAATGTACTATTGATACCGCAACGTATGAGCTTTTGCAAGAAGAAAATAATCAACTTCGTGCACAGCTCAATTTTTTTTCCTCAACAACCGAATTTCAACATGTTGGCGCAGATGTGATAGGACGAACAGTTGATCCTTTGGGTACCACTATCTTGATAAGCAAAGGTTTTGAAGATGGTCTAAGAGAGGGGAATGCAGTTGTTGTATATAATGGAATTTTGGTGGGTAGTATAAAAAAAGTAGAAAAAAATACAGCAATAGTACGTCTCATCAATGATAATGGGAGTCGAATCGGCGCAATGCTTATAAATGGTGAAAAGAGTATTGGCCTTGTCGAAGGAGGACACGGTCTTGGTGTACGCATGGATTTTATTCCACAAAATGAAGTTTTATCACCGGGAGATATTGTCGTTACCTCAGGACTTACCGAGGGTATGCCCCGCGGTCTTGTTATTGGCACTGTTGAAGTTGTTGAAAAGCAACCACATGAACCATTTCAGCAAGCTGTTATACAACCAACTGCGCAGCTCAATCATATCTTTTCAGTGTCGGTCATTACCTATAGTGCTGTATGAAATTTTTAGTTAGACTTTTGTATTGGCTTCTTCTTATTATAAGTACCATAATGGTACATATAAGTCTCTTGTATTTTCTTCCACAACCATTCAATGCAATAAATACTGCTTTTATTGTGATAACACTTATTATTTTATTTGGAAAACGCGGAAGTATCGTGTGGGTTGCGTTTTCCTGTGGTTTTTTGTTGGATATTTATAGCAGTACACTATTTGGTACATATATTGTATCATTTACATTGTCTACACTTATTATGTATTGGTTTTATAGAGATATATTTACCAACAAATCTACATGGTCTGCCATTGCCACGAGTATCATAGGACTTGTTGTCTTAAGAGCAATCTATACCTTGTCTTTCGTTATTTCAGAAGAAATAATATGGCGTGATATGTTCATATATTATGGTTGGGAAATATTGGAAACCTCTTTGATAATAGTGTGTATACATATTCTTATGATTCGTTTTATTGTCAAATACAAACCAAATTATGCAGATGCTTTCTAAATTTTAGTTTATTTTTTAAAAAAGAAAATTGTTTTGTAGTATGAATGATGAAGTAGACCCATATTTAATTGTACCAAAAGAACCTCATGGAAAAATGAAAGGGTTATATAAATTGTCATGGACAGAAGATTCTCTCGCTATAGGATCGGGAGAACAGCGTGACGATATGGTACATTCAGGAAGCTCTCATATTGGGAGTAGTTTTCATATACGTAGATATTTTCTTTTTTTGGTATGTGTCCTTTTGACTTTTACAATTATCCTAGGAAGAATGTTTTTTCTTCAGATTTTACAAGGGGATATATATCATACTCGTGCTGAAAATAATCGACAAAGAATTATTCCTATTCCATCAGAGCGAGGACTATTTTTTGATAGAAACAATATTCAACTTACACAGAATATACCAAATTTTGCTTTGATAGTTGTTCCACAATACTTACCTCACAATGATATGGAGTTGCATAAACTAATAGTAGAACTTGCAGATATTGTAAACAAAGACGCTGATGAAATTGCTGATACGATAAATAAGTATCGTCATTATCAACGTGAGTCTATTGTAATAGAAGAAGATATACCATATGAGACTGCGCTCAAGATTCAAATAGCCTCTTCTGAGCTACAGGGAATAGGCATACAACGAGGAAGTAAACGTTTATACATTAGAGATGGATTGAACGTCAATCTAGTGAGTTCCACGCCTGACATATTTGAAGATATTGGTACCGAGACATCTTCCTATATGTCTCTTTCTCATGTACTTGGCTATGTAGGAAAGCTATCACCAGATGAATTGGATATGTATTATGACAGAGGGTATCTTCCGTCTGACTCAATAGGAAAATCAGGAGTTGAAAAAACATATGAAACATTTGTACGCGGGATATATGGAAAAAAGCGTATTGAAGTAGATGCTTTTGGCAAAGAACAGCAAGTCCTTGCAGAAGAATCTCCTATATCTGGTTCACATCTTATTTTGAATATTGATAATGAAATTCAGAAAAAATTGGAATGGTATATACGTGAAGGTATGAAACCTATTGGTAAAACACGTGCGGCTGGTGTAGCTATCAATCCTCAAAATGGAGAAAGACTTGCACTCGTGAGTCTTCCTGCTTTTGATGATAATGATTTTTCAGGAGGCATCAGTTCAGAGGCATATCAATCATATATAGAAAACAAAGACAATCCTTTATTTGATCGTGCAATTGGTGGTACATATCCTTCTGGTTCTGTTATAAAACCAGCCATTGCATCGGCAGCATTGCAAGAAGGAGTTATTACAGCGAAAACAACGGTAAATAGTGTGGGGGGTATTTCAGTAGGTCCTTGGTTTTTTCCTGATTGGAAAGCGGGGGGTCATGGTATTACCGATGTACGCAAATCTATCCAATGGTCTGTAAATACATTCTATTATTATATTGGTGGTGGGTATGGAGATTTTGTAGGACTGGGTGTGAAGCGCATTACTGATTATTTGCGAAAATTTGGATTGGCTCAAAAAATGGGTATAGATATTCCTGGTGAAGCAAGTGGATTTTTGCCTTCACAAGAATGGAAAAAAGAAGTAAAAGGTGAACCGTGGTATGTAGGTGATACATACAATTTGTCTATTGGTCAGGGAGATCTGCTCGTTACACCATTGCAAATGACAGTGGTGACTGCGGCTATTGCAAATGGTGGAATAGTGTACGAACCTCATATAGTCGGGAAAATTATTGATCCACAAACGGGAGAAAAAACAGACGTAGAACCAAAAGTTTTGAATTCAGGATTTATAGATGTTGAAAATTTGTATACGATAAAGTTGGGTATGAAAGATTGTGTAACTGCTGGATCGTGTTGGGATTTGAATAGACTTCCATTTCCATCTGGTGGCAAAACAGGTACGGCACAATGGAATAGTAATGCGGACACACATGCATGGTTTACGGGCTTTGCTCCTTTTGATAATCCAGAAATTGCTGTAACAATTTTGGTAGAAGAAGGTGGAGAAGGTGGGTGGGTTTCAGAGCCTATTGCCGGAAAATTTTTACAATGGTGGGCGAGCTATAAAGAATCTTTAGAGTAATGTGGATAAAAGTTTGACGAAGATATCAGACATGCTATACTAATAATTGTCCGCTTTCCTGCGGTACTATTTTTTTACTCTATACCAATTTATAATACAGATTTTTAAAATAATTATATATGGATGAGAATACACATTACATGACTCAGCAAAAACTTGATGAGTTAAAGGTTGAATATCAAGAACTTAAATCTGAAAAAATTCCTACCATAGCAAAACGTATTGATGATGCACGCCAGATGGGTGATTTGTCAGAAAATGCAGAATACCATGCAGCTCGAGAAGAAATGGCATGGGCACAAACGCGTGTCAGGGAATTGTCTCATCTTATCAATGACTCAGAAATCGTGCAAAATACAGGTAGTAATATTGTTCAAATAGGCTCTGTTATAACTGTAGAGGTGAATAAACAAAAAAAAGAATATACGATTGTTGGTGCACAAGAAGCTGATCCTTTTTCTGGTAGAATATCCAATGAATCACCACTTGGAAGTGCATTTTTGGGTAAAAAAAAGAAAGACAAAGTAGAGGTGACTTTGCCAGCAGGAGTACAGAAATATAAGATTTTGGATGTTAAATAGACACAGATTTAGGGATTATAATAGATTACACGGATCAAATATATCAAATACAACCCTATACTCAAAAGGGGTTGTATTTTTTTGTTGATTTTGATACAATAAGACTGTATTTAAGCATAATTTCTTTGTTTTTTGTATGATTAAAAAACCAGAACTAAATATCAATGACGAACGTGAAATTCGTCTGAAAAAGCTACAAGATTTGAAAGAGGCTGATATTACTCCATATCCAGCGCATTGTGATAACAATCACACAGTAATGCAGGCGCTTGAAATAAGTTCAGGGAAATTTGTTCAGGTAGCTGGTCGTATCATGACAAAGCGCGAGATGGGCAAACTTACTTTTTGTCATATTCAAGATGAAAGTGGTAGGATGCAAATCGCATTCAAACAAGATGATCTTGGTAAAGACGACTACAATTTATTTATCAAAAAAATTGATACAGGAGATTTGATTCTCGTAGATGGAGAGCGTTTTCAGACACACAAAGGTGAAGAATCAATTCTGGTAAAAAAATGGACACTACTTTCAAAAGCACTTCTGCCACTTCCAGACAAATTTCATGGTATTCAAGATGAAGAACTTCGACTTCGTAAACGCTATCTTGATTTACTCCTCAATCCTGAATTGCGAGAAATGTTTCACAAAAAAGCACAGTTTTGGGATGTGACACGCATGTTTATGAAAGAACGAGGATTTTTTGAAGTAGAAACTCCTTATCTCGAGACAACTACCGGTGGGGCAGAAGCAACACCATTTGCAACACATCACAATGATTTTGATCTCGATGTGTATCTTCGTATTTCAGTAGGGGAGCTCTGGCAAAAACGTCTCATGGCAGCTGGATTTGAAAAAACATTTGAAATTGGTAAAGTATTTCGCAATGAAGGATCGAGCCCTGATCATTTGCAAGAATTTACCAATATGGAATTTTATTGGGCATATGCAAATTATAATGATGGCATGAAGCTTGTCCAAGAATTATATCAAAAAATTGCTTTGGAAGTTTTTGGTATGACAAAATTTACTACCAAAGAATATGAATATGATTTAGCAGGGGATTGGCCACAAGTCAATTATGCTGATGAGATAAAAAAACAAACAGGTATAGATATTTTGAAAGCAAGTGAGGATGAGATGAAAGCGACACTTAAAAAACTCAAGGTCAAATACGAAGGTGAAAATAAAGAACGTCTCACCGATTCACTTTGGAAATACTGCAGACGCAATATCGCAGGTCCTGCTTTTCTAGTTAATCATCCAAAACTTGTTTCACCACTTGCAAAATCAACACCTGAAAATCCAGAGTTTACTGAGCGTTTTCAAGTCATTATTGCGGGAAGTGAAGTTGGTAATGGTTATTCAGAATTGAATGATCCTGTTGACCAACGTGCTCGTTTTGAACTCCAACAAAAACTTATTGATAGAGGAGATAGCGAAGCGATGATGCCTGACTTCGAATTTGTAGAAATGCTCGAACATGGTATGCCACCAACATGTGGATTTGGATTTGGTGAAAGACTCTTTGCTTTTATGATGGACAAACCTATTCGTGAGTGTGTACTCTTTCCACTGATGAAACCAGAAACTCACAAAAGCACTGAAGCACCTGAGCACTCTAGCACATCAAAAAAGAAATAAAGAATTCTGAAATAAGATAAACTCAACAATAGTTATGTCTAAGGTTTTGATATTTGGTACATTTGATATTGTACACGCTGGACACATCCATATGTTCAAACAAGCACGAGAGTATGGTGATTATTTGGCTGTATGTGTTTCTAGAGATATAAACGCTGAAAAAATAAAAGGTGAGACGTTATTTCATAATGAACAAGAGCGTTTTGATTTTTTAAAAAATATAAAAATTATTGACGAAGTACTTTTAGGTTCTTTAGATAGTCCTTATCATAATATAAGTATAGTAAAACCAGATATTATTGCACTTGGATATGATCAAAAAATGTATGTAGACAATTTGGAAGATGCTATTACCAGTCTAGGTCTTGAAAGTCAAATAGTACGCCTTTCTCCTTACTTTGAAAATAGATTCAAGAGTGCGAAGTTGAAAAAGTATATTGAGAGGGTGGTATAATCACATATCACATAACACGTATCACGTAACAAGTTTATGCAAAAATTATTAATAGCCACAACTAACGAAGGAAAACTAAAAGAAATGAAGCATTTTTTAGATGATTTGCCTTTTGAAATTTTATCTTTAAAAGATCTTGATAATGTTCCAGAAGAACCAGAAGAAACTGAACCTACAATACTCGGAAACGCAATTCTTAAAGCAAAATATTATGGCAAAAAAACAGGACTTCTCACACTTGCGGATGACGGTGGTTTATTTATTGATGCACTAGGTAGCTGGCCAGGGGTGATAAGTGCGCGTATTGCTAGTGATAGTGATGGACAATGTGCACTGGCACTTGAAAAAATGAAAAATGAAACTAATAGAAATGCATCTTTTCGTTTAAATCTAGCTTTATATGAACCAGTGAGCAAAAATTTATTTATCTCAGAAGGTAAAACTGACGGAAAAATAACAACAGAAGTTTTTTTAGAAGAAGAACAAATTCACTCAAAATATGGTTTCAATCGGATTTTCTTTTTAGAAGATATTCAAAAGACATACTCACAATTAACTACACCTGAAAAAAATGCCGTCAGCCACCGTGGCAAGGCACTATCAAAAATAAAATATATTTTGCAAAATGAATTTGGAACAAAACATATTGTTGTGCCATTTGCGCTCATTATAAAAGATGGAAAACTGCTCATGACAAGACGCAATGATCCGCATAGACCAGATTATCATAATAAGTGGGAATTTCCTGGAGGCAGTATGGAATTTGGTGAGACACTGGAAGAAAATGTAGTACGCGAAGCAAAAGAAGAAGCGGGATATAATGTTGAGATAATTAAAAAACTTTCTCATATTGGCGTGGAAAACCAAGATTTTCCCACTTTTAAATATCAAGTGTATCTTATCCCTTTTGTTTGCAAAATTGTTGGCGGTGATGGTGTGTATAATGATGCAGAAACACTTGGGAGTGAGTGGTTTGAGCTTGAGGATGTACTAAATCAAGAGATGATAGGGGAGAATGTGAGAATGTTTGAGGTTTTTCAGAGTCAATTGAGGGGGGTTATTAAGAAAAATAATTTATAATTTGTATGCGTGGTGAATTATTAAGTTCTCCTGAAAAAAAACTACCCAAACCAGAAATTAGATTCTTAGGTAATAATATCGAGGAGGTCAAACAAATACTATTTCAAAAAAATCTTGCTTTACCACCAACTTTTAAGTGGTCATGGAGAAAAGATAAAAATTCACTAATTGTTTGGGATTCAAGTAAACATGGTTTACATCACACTATTGATAGTATTGCATTTGATGCGGGTACTACAGGAAGTTTCAATTCATCAGGTCTCCTATATTTTTCTGATAGCAGAGTTATGAGTGATCAAGAAAAAGAAAGTATACGTTTGGCTATTGATGAACTTTTCGATGGAAAATTATATATGGAAATTGCCAAAACACCAACTATTAAATAAACATAATTAAAAATATGCTGGATATAAAATACATCCGCGATAACGTGGAACAGATAAAACAAAATTGTAAAAACAGACACGTCAATGTAAATATTGAACGCCTTCTTGAACTTGATGAAGAGCGTCGTGACTTCATGCAACAAGGAGAAGTCCTTCGTGCAGAGCGTAATCAAAAAAGTAAAGGCAAGCCAAGTGAAGAAGAAATCACCCACATGTGTGAAGTGGGAGACAAGATTAAACAATTTGAAGAACGTCTTGCTGAGATTGAAGCTGAATATACTGACTTGCTTCTCCGTGTACCAAATATAACACATGAAGATAGTCCAATTGGTGGAGAAGAAGATTTTAAGGTTGTAGAAGAGCGCGGAAAAAAAGTTGTATTTGATTTTACTCCAAAAGATCACGAAGAACTCATGACAAGTCTTGATCTGATTGATTTTGGACGTGGTGCAAAAGTTGCAGGGAGTAAATTCTATTTTGTCAAAAACGACATGGTGCGTCTCAATCAGGCGTTACTCAATTATGGTATGGAAATTGTAATGAAACATGGTTTCAATCTCATGGAAACACCAGATATGGCAAAGCATGAAATACTCAGTGGTGCAGGATTCAATCCTCGCGGAGAAGAAAAACAGATTTATAATATTGAAGACGAAGGGATGAGTCTTGTCGGTACAGCTGAAATTACCACACTTGGGTATCATGCAGATGAAGTACTTGATTTGAGTGATGGACCAATCAAATACGCTGCGATGTCACATTGCTTCCGTACTGAGGCAGGAAGCTATGGTCGTACCAGCAAAGGTTTATATCGTGTACATCAATTTACCAAACTCGAGATGTTTATATTTTGCAAGCCAGAAGAAAGTGAAAAGTTGCATGCAGAGTTACTTGAAATTGAAAAAGAAATTTGTGATGGCCTTGGGCTCAATTATCGTGTGATAGATATCGCATCAGGTGATCTTGGTGGGCCTGCATATCGCAAGTATGACCTTGAGGCATATATGGTCATGCAAGATGGTTTTGGTGAGATAACAAGTACCAGTAATTGTACCAATTATCAAGCACGCAGACTCAATATAAAATATAAAAATGAAGAAGGAAAAAATGAATATGTGCATACGCTCAATGGTACCGCAGTGGTGCTTAGTCGTTTCCCTATCGCGATCATTGAACAGTATCAACAGGAAGATGGAAGTATAGAAGTGCCAGAAGTTTTACAAAAATTTATGAATACAAAAATCTTAAATCTTAAATCTTAAATCTTATTTTCTTATGCCTGCCAAAAAGAAAACAGAAGAAAAAACAACTAAATCACGAGTTAAAAAAGTTTCAACTCCTCTGCCAATACGAGAAAAAAATATTCCCATTGGAAAAATTATTGGTATCACATTTGTCGTCACCGCTATAGTCGCTGTGAGTCTCATGTACTCATGGCATGCAAAAGAAATGAAGAAAGTAGAAATACTCAATTCAAAAAGTTGTGTTGAAGTTGCGCAACTGTATGCAAAAGATGAGGATAAAATTTTAAAACTCAATGAAGATATTACAAATTTAGAAAAGGAAAAACAAGACCTTGTTGTCTTGTATACAGTAGTAGAACAACCAAAAGAAGGTTGGGAAAAGTATATTCCTACACAACCTGAAGATGAAACTGCAGAGCCAGTTGTATCAGAACTTATTAGCAAGACTACCGAAGAAACACGAGAACTACTTGGAGAAGCTCCAGTCGTTCTTCGTGATTATCCAACGTCAGAAATTTGGGTGTATCATACATCAGATGAAGAACCAAGTGGATTGTATGTGATTTTTAATAATGAAAAAGTAGTTGATGTATATATTGATGAATTGAACGGCGTAGATAATTTGTCTGATTTAATCAAATTATGAACTCCGAATTTAGAATTCCTAGCTTGGTAATTATACCCGGTTGGGGAGGTACAAAAGAGACCTGGGCTGAATTTGTACAATTAGCACAAGCTGATTTTGAGGTACAAGTGATTGAATTACCCTGCTTTGGCGACGAACCTTGCCCAGATACAGTTTGGGGAGTAGAGGATTACGCTGAATTTGTTAAATCAAAACTCTTAATTCGTAATTCTAAATTCATAATTCTCGGCCACAGTTTTGGTGGTGCAGTCGCTTCAACACTTGTTGCAAAAAATCCAGATATATGTGATAAACTTATTCTCAGTGGTCCAGCATTATTTCGTCCGCGAAAGAAAATACGAAAGATACTGTTTAGATGTATTGCAAAAATAGGAAAGATATTATTCAAACTTCCATTTCTTGAAAAGTTCGATGTTCTTGCAAAAAAAGTGTTGTATCATACCGCACATTCTGATTATAATGAAACATCAGGAATAAAGCGTGGTATTTTCAAAAAAATAGTTTCAGAAGATAGAAAAAATATTTTGCCAGATATAAAAAATGAAACTTTAATTATTCATGGGACAAATGATAAGTATGTACCTATTTTTGATTCAAAACGTGCGATAAAAATTATTCCAAATTCAAAGTTGGAAATTGTACAAGATGGTAAACATGGATTACATATTCAACAGCCAGAGAATCTAATTAAGATCATAAAATCTTTTGTTTTGTAAAATATAAATATGGATTTATTTTTTCATACACAATGGAGCGAAATCAGAATAGCTATAGTTACACTGTGGTTTTTTGGTGCTCTTATGGATTATAGTTATTTTGTTTATCTTTGGCAACTGAAAGAATATAGAGGTGACAGAATGAAAGATTTTTTTTCCACAAATCAAGGAAAAATATTTGCTTGGGGTTACAGATTTTTGTGGAGGACAATACTCGTTGTGGCAAGTTTTACCTTACTCAAGGATGAAATAAACGAATTTTATATAGTTTTTTCCCTTCTATCTATTGACACAATCTTCCAACTAAAAGAGGTAGTTTATAAAAAATTTAGGCATCCTGTTTTTACACCAAAGGCTTTTATAATTGGTTTTGTAGGTATAACATTCGAAATGTTGGTGGTAATTTTTACAAGATCAATAAATTTTATTTTATTTTATTTAGTTTTTAGATTTGCAATTATAAGTGTAATAGTAAGTGTTTTCAATTTTTTTACCACTTTAATAAAAAAAATATATATAAAATTGGCTACAAAAAAAATGTCTAGATATAAAAATTTATTAGTAATAGGAATTACTGGAAGTTATGGAAAAAGTAGTGTGAAAGAATTTTTGTCTCATATTCTTAAACATGAGTTTTCAGTCAAAAAAACTCCAAAAAATACAAATACAGAAATAGGAATAGCTAAATTTATTTTAAAAAATAATTTTGAAAAAGATGATATATTTGTTGTAGAGATGGGGGCTTATAAGATAGGGGAGATAAAATTGATTTGTGATATGGTCAAGCCAAAAATAGGAATTTTGACTTCTATAAACGAACAACATCTTTCTCTGTTTGGTTCTTTAAAAAATATTCAAACAGCAAAATGTGAATTATTGCGTGCTTTGCCAAAGGATGGGTTAGGAGTTACAAACGCGGAGATATCATTATGTACAGAATATAAAGATGAATTTTTGGCACCATTAAAAACATTTGGTTCTGATGAAGAAAATAGGCCAGACTGTCTTATAAAAGATATAAAAATAACTTTAGATGGTATTTATTGTATAGGGGTTGTAAATGGTACTGAGGGAAAGATTTTTGCACCGGTAACAGGTGCACACCAGGCTTATAATATAGCTCCAGCCATAATTGTGGCCTCTCATTTAGGAATGAAAAAAGAAAAAATAATTGACAGTATAAAGACATTGCCTTCAGAACACGGGTCAATAAAAATGAAAAAATATGGTAAGTCAATGATTATAGATGATAGTTATAATTCCAATCCAAAAGGATTTTCAGCAGCTTTGGATATATTCAATTTATTTTCTTCTGATAAAAAAAGAATAGTAATAACACGAGGTATGTTAGAATTGGGTGAAAAAAGCGATGAGCTGCATGAACAAATTGCTGGTGAAATAGCTTATGTCGCCGATGAGCTTGTGATAATATCCAAAGATTCGGAAGAAGCCATGAGAAAAGGAGCTGTTGGAAAATTTAAATTGGATATACTGGTAAAAAGAAATCCAAAAGATATTCTTGAATATCTAAAATTACAAAAAAAACGTAATACTGTCATCTTACTAGAAAATCGTATGCCAAGTGTGATTCATGATGAGATAAATAAAGAAGTAAAATGATTTCATTTTCAAAAACAATTTTCACAGGTTTTGCACCAAATTTGACAATAAAAGAATTTTTTTTAGCTTTTAGTTTTTTATTTTTTCCTTGGAAGTGGAAAAAAAAGAAAACTGGGATCGCTGTAAGGAAGGTAGAAAAATGGTTAGAAAATTTTTTGGGGATAAAATATGGTTTTACTTTTGATAGTGGTAGAAGTGCTTTGTTTTTTTCTTTGAAGGCTCTGGGTATCAAAAAAGATGATGAAGTACTTGTACAAGCTTATACATGTGTAGTCGTCGTCAACGCTATAAAATGGTTGGGAGCAAAACCTGTTTTTGTGGATATAGATGAAAATTTAAATATGGATTTTCATGATTTGGAAAACAAAATAACACAAAAAACAAAAGTTTTAATTATCCAACACACATTTGGTTTGTCTGCTAACATAGATCAGTTGGTAGGTATTGCTAGAAAAAATAATTTGAGAATTATAGAAGACTGTGCACATGCACTTGGGGCAAAATATAATGGCAGAAAAGTAGGGACATTTGGAGATGCTAGTATATTTAGTTTTGGAAGTAATAAACTTATTTCTTGTGTAAGAGGTGGTGCAGTGTGTACCAATGATTCACAACTATCCGAAAGATTAAAATCATATCAATTAAATTTACCCACAACAAAGAACAAAGAAATATCAAAAAATTTGTTTCATTTTATTGTTTTTTTCTTAGCAAAACCCATTTATAATTTTGGTATAGGAAAAATAATTTTAGTTTTATTTGTAAAAATTAGTTTTTTACCAAAAATACTTACAAAACAAGAAAAGATGGGGGAAAAGGACGAAAATTACCCAACTCTTTTACCAAATTGTTTGGCTGAAATTTTGTTGTGTCAACTAAAAAATTTCGATGAAAATATAGAACACAGAAAAGAAATTGCAAAATTTTATGAACAAAATTTATCAAAAAGTTTTAAAAGACAAAAAGATGAAGAGGGGAGAGTGTGGCTTTATTATCCTATTTTTGTAAAAGATCCTTTTTCGGTTGCCAAAAAAATTAAAAAAGAAAATAATATTATTCTTGGATTAGACTGGACTGGTTCTACTATAGTGCCACGTGGTGTCGAACAAGAAAATAATACAAATAATTTTTCTTGCCCAAGAGCAGGGGAGATGGTGAATCAAGTATTGTATTTACCAACAGATAAAAATATAAATAAGAAGAAAGCTAAAAGAATCGTAGAATCATTACTGAGTTTTACTTGATTTAATTTTATGCACGAAATAAAAATAATTAAAAATACAGAAGAGTGGGAAGAATTTGTTTTACGGCAAGAATTTTCTCCATTTGTACAATCATATAAGTATGGTGAATTTTATAAAATAATGGGAGAGGAGTATTGGATTTTTGGTTTGTATAGCGAAGGCAAAATGATTGGTGGAAGTTTGGTGATCTCCACCCATGCACGAAGGGGAAATTTTTTGTACCTACCATACGGACCTTTTTTGGAAAAAAATTGTGAATCTTCAGAAATATTTTTTGATTTTTTGAAAAAATTTGCTTTAAAAAATAAATATGATTTTATAAGGATCAGTCCAATGATTGATGATTCGGAAGAATTACGTCTTTGTACAAAAAAGATTGGTTTTAGAAATGCACCAATGCATGTTTTGGCTGAAAATAGTTGGATACTGGATCTTGAAGATAGCGAAGAAAAAATACTTTCTAACATGAAAAAAAATCATCGTAACCTCATTAGACGTTGTCAAAAGGCTGGAGTAAAAATTGAAGCTAGAACGGATAAAGAAGCTTTGGATTTATTGAATGACATGCATGATGTGACTGAAAAAAAACATAATTTTACTCGTTTTTCACGTCATTATATTGAAAAAGAATTTAATGTTTTTTCCAAAGACAAGGAATCTATTGTCTACCTGGCTTATTTACCAGATGGTACTTTGGATGCTAGTTCTATAATTGTGTTTTATGGAAAAATGGCAGTTTATAGACATAGTGCGTCTTTGAATACTGACAGAAAATTACCAACATCATATCTTATTCAGTGGGAAGCTATAAAAGAAGCAAAAAAAAGAGGTATGAAATGGTATAATTTTTGGGGGGTTGAACCAGAAGATGCTCCCCTTGATCATCCTTTTCATGGTATAACACATTTTAAAAAAGGATTTGGTGGTTTTCAAAAAGACCTATTGCATTGCCAAGATTTGCCTGTTTCTAAAAAATATTGGTTAAATTGGATAATAGAAACTGTTCGTCGTAAAAAAAGAGGATTTTAATATAAAATATGCTGTCATTGAATCCTCATAAACTAAAAAGAAAATTGGGGAGACACGTCAAGCGTTCTCCTGTTTATCATCTTCGTTCGCGTGATGAAAACGTAAAATTTAGAAATCCGTATCACAAAGAATCTGCAAAATTTGATCATAAAACAAAGTTATATTTTATTATCATAACAGTATCTTTATTTTGTACTTTTGGTTTTTTATTTTTTCATCCAGCTTTTGCTGTTCAAAACATAAAGATAGACGGACTCCAGAGGATAGATGAACAAGAATTACGCGAAACAATCGCTGGAATAGAAAATTCAAAGAGATTTTTTATTTTTCCTGGGGAAAATTATGTGGTGTTGAATATAGATGAGATAAAAGATGTTATAAAATCTAGATATCCAGTTCAGTCTATTGTTGTACAAAAACAATTTCCAGACAATTTAATTGTTTTTATAGAAGAAAAAATTTCTACTATTATTTATGATAACGGAAAAAATTATTCTTATATTGGAACTAGTGGAAACATTGTAGAAATTTTACGCAAGGTAGGAGATGATGAATGGCAAGAAAAAACCCAAATAACAACCTCCACCAATGAGCTAGGTGAGATTGAAACTCACACAGAGGTTCTGGAGAGAAATCACAAGCCGGTAATCAGGAACATAATAACTGAATTAGGAGATTATCCGATTGTTTATGATAAACGTAATAAAAACGCAGAACTAAATATTCAAGTCTTAGACTCCAAAACTGTTTTTGGTATTATTGATTGGTTTAATCTTGTAAACAAAAAAACCGATATACCATTTGGCTATGTTATAATTGACAACGAACTAGGGGACGCAGTGATAAAAACACGTGAAGGCTGGGAAATGCAGGTAAAACTGTATGAAAACGTAGAAAAGCAATTTGAAGAACTACAATACATTTTAAAAGATAAAATAGATAGAAATAATTTAAATTATATTAATCTTCGATACCTCGGCAAAGTTTATTGGCAGTAGAGGAGGGAGGTGAAAACCTTGTTGGTAAGATAGTAGTGGTGTCGCACAATATATCTTATACGACGCCACATAACAAGGCTTTAAAACCCCAGGTCATACTACAAGGCTAACTGTAGCCAAAACACCTTACAACTAAGAGCTTTTGATGCTTTTACTCTACTTTCCACACACTCTTATCAAAAATAACTAAAAAACTTAAAAACTTTTTATTTTTATCAGAAATTCAATATATTATTAACCAAATATTAAAAAGATATTTTAAACAACAAAAAAAAGATTGAACATGGCTCAATCTTTTTTAATTAATAATTTCTATATAGTATTACTCCCCTTTTTCCAAAAACACTCTCCCCTCTTAAAATATTGTGCGACACTAGATACTAATACTCAATTCTTTTAAACTCCTAATCATATTAGCTTCTCCAACAAAATGAATTGTTTTCATCCCAAGCTCCTTGGCTGGAACTAAATTTTCTTCTTTATCATCCACGTATATTATGTTCTCCCCTTTCAGATTAAACTTGTCTAAAAATTTTTCATATATACTTTTAGCAGGTTTACGCACATGAGCCTCGCAAGAAAATAAACCAAAGTCAAACAAAGAAATAAAGCCAAACTTTTCATCAAGATACCCAACCCTATCTTCTGGATTATTTGATAAGTAAGCTACTTTTATACCCTGTTTTCTTATATTTGCAATTAGATCTAGATAAGGCTGTTGAGGAGTGTAGGCATCAAAAAATATTTGTCTAAATTCTTCAATATTATCTATATCTAATTCTTTTTTAACCTCTTGCCAAAAAACTTCTGTATCCACAAGTCCAGTACGATATTTTTCTGCAAAAGTACCGTTCAAAACAAATCGAACCTTTTTAGGGTCCAGATTATATTTTTTACTTAAAATTTCAACACTCAAAGTGAGACCTTTATTGAAGAAAACACCACTTAGATCTGTGACCAAAATCATATTACCAATCTTTAACCAAATAATTTAGAGGGTTAACCGGTATACCATTCTTACGAACTTCAAAGTGAAGATGCGGACCAGTTACAAATGGACCAGCTCCAACAGTACCAGGTGTACCACCAGAATACCCTATTATATCTCCTCTAGTCACAAATTGATCTTCCGACACGCTAATAGAACTCATATGACCATAAACAGTGGACAAACCATTGGAATGGACAAGCATAACATAACTATAACAACTAGAGTAAGAACAATGTTTAGCACGAGCCACATAACCCGACGCAGTAGCTTTTAGTGGAGTACCGTGGCTAGCCCGAATATCAACACCACTATGTTCAAAAACATGACGGTAAGGATAATCTGGATCATGAAAATAAGCCGTCACATATCTACTCTGTGTTGGCCAAGAAAGCTGCGTAGGATCTCCAACAATATTATTAAGTTTATTACCTGCTTCCAACTTACGTCTCACTTCTTGTTCAATAGCAGATACTTCATTTTCTATTTGTTGATACTGAGATTTCAGATTATTCAATAACGTTTGAAAAGTAAGCTCTGAAGACTGTGTTTGGGCAAGTAAGGTTGATTTGTAACCAGCCTGCTCATCCAAACTCTGGCGTTTTTCTTCTAACTCTTTCTTTAAATCATCGTAACTTAATTTTCTATCTTCTGTCTGACTCTTTTTGTCTTCCAATTCTTCTTTTACCCCACGCAAAGCTCTTACATTTTTACCAAGATCATTTTCTACAGACTCTACATATTGTAGCTGATTATAAAAATCAGAGAAACTATCATAGGCAGCTGCAATTTCCAAATAATTTTTATTATCACTGTAATGAATAGTACGAATAAGCTCGGACAACATTACCTTTTGTTTACCCATTGCTTTTTCTTTATCCTCAATTGTTAATCCCAAAGCTTCAATTTCCAATTGTAATGAATCCAGCTTTTCTTCTGTAGCCTCAATATCCAACTCTACCTGAATTACTCTGTTATCAATAATAGCCATTTGATTTGAAAGAGAAACAGATTCCAATCTCTTTTGTTTTATTTTATCTTTATAACCAGAGATACTTTCTTCTAACTGCTGAATTTTGGCCTTTTTAGCAGCAATAGCATCGTTGAGCTGGGTAATCTCTTGGGTATTACCTCCCACATTTTCTGATAAAACAAAAACTGGCTGGATAGCAAGTCCAACTAATAATGCAAAAAATAATATAGCTATAAATTTCTTCATAGCTATATTATAACACATTCTAATTTAAAATAAAATTACTCTTGTTCCTCTAAACCCCCATCAACATCTGGGGTACTTTCTAGTCTACGAGAAAACACAGCTCTAGCATCTTGCTCATTTTCTGCCTCTATTAAATGAACTAGAGCTTTAAGAGATCCCATAGATGACTCGGGAGGAGGACCTTGTTGATCACCACGCTTCCAAACTAAGAAAGCTTTTGCTGCTTCTAGTTCGTCAGCAGAATAATCTTTTTTACCGTCCCAGACACTATACTCATCACCCTCTTGTTCTTGGCCACCATTGGCTCTAAATTCAGCCGCTCCTGGAGGAACACGACCATCTTGATATTCTACCATATATTTTATGTTTAAAAATTAATAGATTATTAAAATAATAATATTATATAAAAACTTTGTCAATTATATTTTCTCTATACCCTCCCCTATTCGTTGTAAAGTTTTTTCTTTTCCCAAAACATCAGCAATTTCATAAGGTCCGGGAGAATTTTTCTGTCCAGAGAGAGCCACACGCATAGGCCACAAGACATCACCCATACCATATGATTTTTCAGCTATCCACTCCCCTACTTTAGTCTCAAGATTTTCCCCTGTCCAGTCCTGTTCACTAAATGTGTTCAGAAGTTCTGACAGCTCTTGTAACTTTTCTTTTGCATCTTCTTTTGTAGATTTTTTCCAAGCAAGTAGTTCTGGTTCATATTCAAGTTTATCTGCAAAGACAAAACCAGTATTTTCTACAATATCAAGCAAAGTATTAGCTCTCCCCTGCTCAAGCGCAACCACATCTGACATCTGACATTTCACACTTAACGTCTTAACTCCTTGATTTTCAAAAAAAGATTCACATCTCTTTGCCAATTCTACTGGATTCATATTCATAATATAATGTTTGTTGTACCAATCTAACTTCTCGCGATTAAACACTCCGGCAGCTTTACTAACTTTATCAAAATCAAATTCATTCTCCAATTCTACTAAACTAAAAATTTCTCGCTCATCCCCTGGATTCCAACCCAAAAACGCAATAAAATTAACTAAAGCCTCAGGCAAATAACCTTTTTCTTTAAAATCTTCCACAGAAACATCCCCGTGACGTTTGGAAAGTTTTTGTTTTTGCTCATTAACAAGCAAGGATAGATGTGCAAACTGAGGAGCTTCCCAACCAAACATATTATAAAGCACCACATGCTTTGGAGTGGACGGAAGCCACTCTTCACCACGGATAACATGGGTAATTTCCATAAAATGATCATCAACTACTACAGCCAAATGATACGTTGGGAATCCATCAGCTTTTAATATTACCTGATCATCAATTAGTTCATTTTTAAATTCAACCTCACCACGTACAAGATCATCAAACTTTGTTGTCCCTTCCTTTGGCATTTTTATTCTCACTATATGGCTTTCCCCATCAGCAATTTTCTTTTTCGCTTCTACCAAATCCAAATTACGACAATGCCCATCATAACCTGTCGGTTGCTTGTTTGACTCTTGTAGAGTGCGTAATTCACTTAGTCTTTCTTTAGAACAGAAACAAGGATAGGCATGATCATTTTCAATAAGCTCATCAACATGCTTTTTATATATTTCCAATCTTTCTGACTGTACATATGGACCATTGTCTCCAGTTTGTACAAGCTTACCAGACTCATCCATATCAACCCCCTCATCAATATCAATTCCTGCCCAATGCAAAGCATTAATCATATTTTCCATTCCACCTTCTACAAACCTCTCTCTATCAGTATCTTCAACACGAAGCATAAATTTACCACCTTGTTTTTTGGCAAATAAATAAGCAAATAAGGCAGTTCGCAAACCACCTATATGTAGGAATCCTGTTGGGCTTGGTGCAAATCTAGTTTTTATCATAAGATAAGGAATAACGAATAAGGATTAAGGAATAAAAAACTATTTAATTTTACTAATTAATATACCAGCCGCTACAGCTACATTTAATGATTCAGCTGAGCCTTGACCAGAAATAGTATACTTTTTATCTAATAATTTTTCAACTTCGTCTCTAATACCATGAGATTCACTTCCCAAAATAAATACCTCCTTATTCTTATCCTTAATCTCAATCTTCGACAAATCTTCTCCATCCATCACAAGACCACTCAATTTGTATCCCTTCTTTTGCAAACTCTCCAAATCTCCAACTATCTTCTCACTCTCAAATATATCCACATGGAAAATAGAACCCATGGTACTACGTACTACTTTTGGATTGTATGGGTCCACACAATCTTCTGACAAGAGAATTGATTTAATTCCAAACCAATCTGCTGTACGAATTATAGTTCCCAAATTTCCAGGATCTTTAATTCCATCTAGACAAATTATACTTCCCTCTAGATCTTGCAATTCAATTTCTTGCTGTTCGACAATTGCCAAAACTCCAGGAAAACTATCTGTTGTTTTTATATCACCGACGTCATTTCGCCCACAAAATTCTACTGGTACGTCTTGGCTCTCTGCTAGATTTATTAATTTTGCCAAATCGTCTTCGTCTCGTTTGTTTCCCTCTACCACAAGTAACAGAACTTGCATGTCAGAATTAAGAGCTTCTTCTACCCCCTTAACACCTTCAATCAAAAACTCTCGCTCTTCATGACGAACTTTTTTCTGATCTAATTTATTTATGTGCTGGATTATTTTTTTTGATAGCATATAACATTGATTTCACAGATTGATAATAGATTACACTGATAATTAATTACGAATTTTTGATTTTAAAAAATAAAATATAAATACAAAGGTTGCTTTCCAAATTCTACCAATTCTTTTGGGTTGAACAGCAAGCCTAAACAACCACTCCAATCCAATCTTTTGTAAAAACTTTGGTGCGCGTTTTACACTGCCAGAAATATAATCAAAGCTCCCACCAACACCCATTGCAATTTTTACACTTGGTAAATCTTTTAGATTTTTATCAATCCATTTTTCCTGTTTAGAATGACCAAACGCTACAAACAAAATATCTGGTGCTGCCATAATAATTTTATGTAAAACATTTTCATCGTTAGTTTGTATTTTGTTATGTGTATTTTGTATTTTTGGTCCTTTATCAGCACCAACAATCTTCAACCCAGGAAAACGCTTCTTCACCTCTTCAGCAGTCTTATTTACCACTTCATCACTTCCCGAACCTAAAAAGTAAACACTCTTCCTCTGTTCTTCTGCCAACTTGCAAATATCAAGCATAAAATCCACACCTGCTATTTTCTTTGCCCCGCTAACGAGAGACAGCCCAAAACCATCACAAATATTTAAATCTCCACTATTCAATATTTTTTTAAACTCTTCATCTTTCTGTGCATCCACTAGCATTTCTGGATTTGGGGTAAAAATCTTGTGTGATTTATTAGAACCCAAAAACTCCCCCACTTTCTCTAGTGTTTCTTCTTTTGTTAATTTATCAATTTTGATTCCTAGAATATTCAGATTTTTATTATTATTTTTCTTCAGGCTTTATCATCACCGAAAAGGTCATTCTTTTTTCTAATGTCTTCTTTAATTCAGGATCTTTTGGGGTCTCAATGCCCGTAGGACCTTCTTTAGGAGTATACCCTAGTTCAAATATCTGACCTCCTTTAGAAGAATCTAAAGCCCAGGCTTTTAGATTTTCATTTTCTGTTGTAAATGCGTGACGTATTGGCTTCCCAACTTCATTAGCCCAATCTTGTATAATTTTATTAGCAGTTTTAACTATTAATGTAGTTTCCCCAGGAATACCGGTACCATCTTTTGAAATATTTTCAATATAGGTCGATACTCCATTGTTTAATCTCGCAAGCACAACCTTTAGCTCCTTATTTCCATATCTTAAAATATATCCAGAGTATTCTTTTTCATCACCATAATCAAGACGTTCTTTATTTTTATATATTTCTTCTACAACATCTCCCTCAGATCTTTGATCTCGTTTTGGTTCTCCATCTGTCATATTATTAATTTTTAATAATTATTCGATTTTTATGCTAAAATATAGCTATATTCTACACAATTTGACAAAATTTTACAAGATGCTATACTATTATCACTCTTAACTAGCGAGTGCCAGCATTGATTCATACAGATTTATACAGATTCGATAAAATCCGTCTAAATCTGTCTTAATCAATGCTATATGATCCCAAACAATTTCACCCAAAAAACCCAAGAAGCTCTGCAGAGAGCCTCTATGATTGCCAATGAAAACGGTCAACCACAAGTTGAACCACCTCATTTGTTTTCCGCACTTCTGGAACAAGAAGAAGGCGTGGTAGTATCAGTTCTAAAGAAAATTAATGTAAATCTAGAAGAACTCCGCACTGACACCCAAAAAATGGTTGATTCCCTACCAAAACAACCAGACTCTATGAATAATGCCCAGGTGGGACAAATCCTAATGGGACAAGCCATGGCATATATTTTACAAAACGCTCAAAATGAATCCAAAAAAATGGGTGATGATTTTATTTCAGTTGAGCATTTGCTTTTAGCATTTTTAACAAACAAAAATCCAGTCTCAGATGCACTGTCAAAACAAAAAGCTCAGTACAATGATATTTTGAAAGTTCTAGCAACTGTACGTGGAAATCAAAAGGTGGACTCCCCCACTCCGGAAAGTAAATACGCAGCTCTGGAAAAATATGGAAAAAACCTAACAGAATTTGCGCGCAAAGAAAAACTTGATCCTGTGATTGGTCGCGATGATGAAGTACGTCGTGTGATGCAAGTACTTTCTCGCAGGACAAAAAATAATCCTGTTCTTATTGGTGAGCCTGGTGTTGGTAAGACTGCCATTGTAGAAGGTCTTGCCCAACGTATAGTTGACGGTGATGTGCCAGAAAGTATCAAGGACAAAGAAATTATTAGTCTTGATATTGGTTCTCTGGTAGCTGGTACAAAATTCCGGGGAGAATTTGAAGAACGTTTCAAAGCAGTTTTAAAAGAAGTAATTGACTCACACGGTAAAATGATTTTGTTTATTGACGAGCTCCATACTATTGTAGGAGCTGGATCTAGTGAGGGTGCAGTAGACGCTAGCAATATGCTAAAACCAGCTCTGGCTCGCGGTGAGCTCCATACTATTGGTGCTACAACTATAAAAGAATATCAAAAGTATATAGAAAAAGATGCTGCTTTTGAACGTCGTTTCCAACCAGTGCAAGTCTATGAACCAAGCCAAGAAGATACTGTTGCAATCCTTCGTGGGATTAAAGAAAAATACGAAGTCCATCATGGTGTGCGTATCACTGATCCTGCCATTGTTGCAGCAGTAGAACTTTCTACTCGCTATATTTCTGACAGATTTCTTCCCGACAAAGCAATTGATCTAATTGACGAAGCAACGTCTGCCCTGCGTATGGAGATAGACTCCATGCCAGATGATCTGGATAAAATGAAACGCAAAATGATGAAGATTGATATTGAACTACGCGCTCTAAAAAAAGAAGAAGATAAAGAATCAAAAGCCAGAACCAAAAAACTAAAAGAGGAACTGGCAAATTTAAAAGAAAAAAGTAATGAACTAGAAATTCATTGGAAAAATGAAAAAGAAATCATTACAAAAATTAGAAAACACAAAAAAGAAATTGATAAACTAAAACAAGAAGCCGAAATCCTAGAACGTAAAGGTGACTTGCAAAAAGTGGCCGAAATTCGCTATGGCAAAATCCCCATGATGGAAGAAGCTATTAAAAAAGATGAAAAACACCTCATTGAAATCCAAGGTGGTCATGCCATTCTAAAAGAAGAAGTGACAGAAGAAGACATTGCCTCAGTCGTGGCTCGCTGGACAGGCATTCCTGTTTCCAAAATGCTCCAAGACGAAGTAAAAAAACTTGCCAAAATGGAAGATGAGATTGGTAAACGTGTCGTCGGACAAAGCGAAGCTATTACTGCAATTTCCAATGCCATTCGTAGATCTCGTGCTGGAATATCTGAGGAAAAACGTCCAATTGGTTCATTTATTTTTATGGGTCCGACAGGAGTTGGAAAGACCGAGCTAGCCAAGGCCCTTGCAGAATTTATGTTCAATGACGAAGAATCTCTAGTGCGCGTGGATATGAGTGAATATATGGAAAAGCACGCCATAAGTAAGATGATCGGCTCCCCTCCTGGCTACATTGGTCATGACGAAGGCGGTCAGCTCACAGAAATTATTCGTCGCAAACCATATTCTGTAATTCTTTTTGACGAAATAGAAAAAGCCCATCCCGATGTCTTTAACATGATGCTCCAAATCTTAGAAGACGGACGCCTCACAGACTCCAAAGGTAGAAAAGTAAATTTCAAAAACACAGTTATTATAATGACCTCCAATATCGGTTCTGAAATGATAATGGAAATGGGAAAACGTGGTGACTTTGGATTTTCCGATGGCAATACCAAAACTGGCAAAGAAAAAGAAAAGCGTGTAAAAGATAGAATCATGGAAGCTCTACGCGATCACTTCAAACCAGAATTCCTAAACCGCGTAGACGACATAATTACCTTCCATCCACTAAATGAAACAGAGATTCGCTCTATTGTAGACCTCCAGCTAGCGACTGTGGCCAAACGTCTACAAGATAAAAAGATAGAATTAGATATAACCAAAAAAGCCAAAGACTGGCTTGCCAAAAAAGGCTATGATCCAAATCTTGGTGCCCGCCCACTAAAGCGCGTCATCCAGACCGAAGTGTTGGATAAGCTTGCTATGGAGATTATTGAGGGTAAGATTGAGGATGGTGGTAAGGTGAAGGTGGATGTTGATAAGGGTAAGATTGTAATCAAGTAGCAAAAAGCCGTCTCGTAAGAGATGGCTTTATTTTTTCTGGATTTAGGGTAGGGGGAAACCCCCTACTACCCCCTTGATAAAAAGAAAATACAATGCTAACATAAAGTCATATTAAACAAAATTATGATTAAAAAAATTCTTTTATTTATCGGGATCCTTATCTCATTCATGCTAATTATTTATATTTTTGGTAATTTTTTAAATTATTATTCTGAAGGTATAATTGCACTTTGCGCACTCGTAGGTATAATATCTGGTAGTTCTTGGTTAGATACATCACAGAAAAAAATCAAAGGAAAATTAGAAATTGAAATCGCGAGAAACTACTTAAAAGGTGTCCTAGAATTAAGGGATGCGGTAAAGATTGTAAGAAACCCATTTATATCACTGAATGAAATGCAGACAGCTCTTAAAGCTGACGGGTTCAAACCTGATGAATATGAAGATAAGGAAAAAGTCAATCGTTCTGTATATTCTTTACGCTGGAATAAAGTTCAAAAATCTTGGACAAAACTTGAAGAGGTGCTCACAGAAGCTGAAATATCTTGGGGTTATAAAGCAGTTGAAGTACAAGAAGATTTAGATAAATTAATTAGAGAATTGAAAGCTGTTATTTTTCTTTTTGTAAATTATCCAGAAGATTTCCATAAAAAATATACAAGTACTGATAACCCTCTTTATGGAAGCCCTAAAGAAGATGACGAGTTCTCTATAAAAATAAATGACGAAGTTGAAAAAATAAGAAATTTCTTAAAGAAACATTTATAAAAATTCTTTAACAAAATGAAAATTTCCAAAGAAAAATTCAAAACAGTTAGAAATGACGCTAAAGAGTATTATGACAGCATTGATTCTGTTTATTGTCCGTTTTTAAGGAAAAATGTTAATTTTAATAAATATGGTTTTGAACATATACTGTCAAAATCTTGGAATCGTGGTAGGTCTACTATTGAACAATATACGAGATTGCGTCTGTTGCCTAAAGTTGAAGAAATAATAAAATTATCCCACACTTTGCAGGAATATGATGAGAGGATGATGATGATAAAACAAAAGATAAATTCTCGATGGGAAAAAAGACCTAAAAAAGTTAGGTACTATGTTTTTATAGCAATTAAAGTTTCACTCAGAGTTCGCTTTAAGGTGGTGGTAAAAGAAATTGATGGTGGGCAGCCTTTTTTCTGGAGTGTTTATCCTTCTTGGGGTAAAGAAAAAGATACAAATGGTGAAACAAAAAAAGTTTTTTATTCTGGCAATTTAGAAGAGGATTAAAAAAGACGTTTGGCTTTACTAGCTAACGTCTTTAAAAAGTATTTTTTATGCAAACATCTGTCTGCGGTTTATGTATTGACCGCTGGAGAGCCAAAGCCCTCACAAATGCTTACATAAATAATATACACTATTTACAGCTAATTGTCAATAGTTGTGGATAAGTAACAAAATAATATAATTAATTATTTAAAAACTGCCACTTAGGCAGTTTTTTTCTTCCCCCTCACCAAAACCACAATCCCACTAATAACCACTAACACCCCTAGCAACTGCCCTCTCCGCCTACGCTAAAGCTTCGGCAGGACAAGCACGACTATCATCAACTCCAGCATACACAAACATCAGCACACCGATAGGTATTGCGAGGATGAATCCAGCACCACATGCTAACCTGCGGAATTCCATGTGGTGCTGGATGAAATATATTATTCTTTTTTTGTTCATATAGAAATTTTATCATGGGTGTGGAGGTTTGGTCAATGAGGAAATGACTAAAATTAGCCAAAAAGCGCTAAGACCCCTTGACAAGGGGTCTTTTTTATGACAGTATATATTTAGTAATTTTGCCCACAGACCAGGAGACATTCATGCACATTGACGTCGCCCCTTCCGGGGCACCACCCGACTGTCCACGACATGTTCTCGTCATTGGTGCTCGTGGGGACCATCCCTACGACATCGACGAGATCGTCAGGCACGCTAAGGAGCGAGCCACCACGCCAAACCCCAACGGTAACCATGAAGACAGGCTCTTCTGGTTCATCCATTCCTACCGGACTAGGGAGGTCTACAGTATGACGGAGCAGAAGCTCCGAGAATACTTCGAAAAGAAGAACCGGGAGGCGCCGACAGCCTGAAACAAAGAGAACCGTCCCCCAACCGGCCATTTGGCGCCGGAGGGGTTGAGTCACTAAAAAATCCTTCGACACAATACCAATGACTTTGAAAAACGAAGTTATTGAAGGAGAGTCGAGGGATTTTTTAATTCACAAAACAATGATACAATATACTCACATATTTAATATAAAAAGACAAAATCCACATGCCCTTCACAGAAAACGCTCACGACAACAGAACATTCCAAAACCTAAATCTATCTGAGCAAGATATCAGTAAAAAAGAATTTTCAAATTGCACATTCAAGAAATGTGATTTTAGTGGCTGTAATTTTAAAGGTTCATTATTTATAGATTGCAAATTTATAGATTGTAATCTCTCCAATATAAAAGTTGTAAGCTGTGGTTTTCAAAATGTGGAATTTTCTAATTGTAAGATAATCGGAGTGATATTTTCTGATATCAATCCCCTACTTATAAACTGGGTATTTGAAAAATGTTTGATAGATATTTGCAATTTTAACTATCTGAAAATGAAACAAAGTACATTTCTAGACTGCACTGTCCGAAATACTGATTTTACCTACGCAAACCTAGCTGAATCCGACTTCTCTGGCTCTGATCTAAAAGAAAGCAAGTTTAGAGATACTAATCTTGAGATGGTGAATTTTGTTGGGGCAAAAAATTACTACATAGACCCCACCCAAAACAAACTAAAGAAAGCAAAGTTTTCCCAACCAGATGTTATGGCCTTGCTAGCGGGGTTTGAGATTGAGATTGATTATTAGTTATTAATCAAAATAATGTTATAATATACATATGGAAAAAAATATAATTTTAGTAGTTACCATCTTAAGCGTGCACATACTAATGTGGTTCAGATTTGGACCATCTCTAGTTTTGATTATTAGAAATTCTCTTGTCTACTCTCGCCAGACTGGTATCTGGACGGCAGTTGGGATCTGTATTGGCAACGTTTTCCACATTATTTACTCAATTCTAGCTATTACTTTTGTTACATCTATACCCCCTAACTCCTATATTATAATAAAATTTCTAGGTGCTGGTTATCTAGTTTATCTAGGCATAAAAACATTTCTCGTAAAACTACAATCCAAAAAAAGTAACCTAACAAAAACAGAAGCGAACACCAATATTAATAAATGGCAAGGTGTCACGACTGGTTTTATTACTAATATTCTTAGCATAGAAGCAGCCCTCTTCTTTATTAGTACTTTTACTGTTGTAATATCATCTGATACACCTTGGTGGATAACAATATTTCTAATAATAATTTTACCTTTGATCTCATTCGTTATTGCTACCATAGGAACAATTATTTTTTCTCATAACGACGCAAAATTTGTCTACAAAAAATACCCAGGCATAATAAATAAATTCTTAGGTATCTTGTTTATTATACTAGCAATTATTGCTGTTTTTTATAAATAAAGATCCATAATATCCAGATGCAAAACATAATTTTAATACTAAGTATTTTAGGAATACAAGTTCTAGCCTGGTTCACAGTTGGACCACAATTTGTTTTGATTGTTAGAAACTCCCTAATCTATTCTCGCAAGACTGGAATATGGACAGGACTTGGTTTTGCCATAGGAAATAGCATTCATATTATTTATTCTGTTATTACTATTGCTTTTGTGACATCTGTGTCCCCTGCTTCTTTTCTTATTATAAAATATTTAGGTGTTATTTATCTTACTTACCTAGGTATAAAAACAATCCTAGCAAAAACACAAATAAATAATAACGATCTTACGAAAGAAAAAAAGGCTAGCCTAACCAAATTTCAAGCTATCAAGCTTGGTATTATCACAAACATTCTAAATCCAAAGGCACCTCTTTTCTTTGTCAGTATTTTTGGAGTTGTAATATCAGCTGGCTCACCTTGGTGGTTAATAATATTTCTCATGATAACAATGCCCATGACTTCATTTCTTATGGCTTCTATGTGGGCAGTCGTATTTTCACACCATAAAACAAAGTCTATTTATAACAAACATCAGAGTATAATAAATAAATTCTTGGGTGCTACGCTTATTATCTTAGCCATTTTTATTGCTTTATATAAGTAGATACAAATACAACAAACCTTGACAAAAGGGCAAAATCATGCTATAATAATACTATTATTTTTAACCATAATACTATGGTATTAGAAGATGGTATGGACACACAAGATTTAGGCATAAAAAAATCACCTAGAGATCAAGCCTTAAACGATTTTGATGTAGACTTAAATGACGCCGTAGCAACAAGAAAGAAAATGATAGAACTACAAAATGACACAGAAGCTGTTTCGAAATTAGCCAACTTACTTCAAGATCACGAAGGACAAGAAGAGATTGATAGAGCTGCATAAAAAATATAAAAACAAAAAACTGCCTTACATGGGCAGTTTTTTATTTGTTCAAATTCATTAAATATATTTAATCTATGTTCTATTTCTCTGTACAAACAAAATAACTAAAAATACGATCAACGAAGCCAAAAGCCCCGGATACATTGGTTCTAACCCAAGCAAATATCCAGGCCAGCCTTCAAAAGAATTCATATAACCATGTACCAACCAAGCTGTGGAAGTGACAGCTCCAAAAATTATAGAATAAAATCCTGCACTAGCGGGTTTTTCTTTGTGGTAAAAAAATCCGAAAAGAATTGGGACAAGCATAGCACTAATACCAATCGTCCCAATCGTATACCAAATAGAAATGATAGAACTAGCAAACAGAGCAATGATTAGTGAGAAGCCAGCGGTAAACATTATCCCCCATTTTGTCATTTTTATAATCTGCTCATCAGTTGCATCCTGCTTGAAAATCTTGGCATATAGATCATGGGAAATACTCATAGCCCCGAGCAAAGTAAAGGAATCAATAGTGGACATGATAGAGGCGATAAGTCCAGTAAAAAATAACCCAAGTAAAGCGACTGGTAAAACTCCTGCAGCAAACAATGGCAAAGCTGTTGTAGGGTCTAGATCTGGCATGGCAGCGCGGGCATACATTCCGATAATTGTAGTACAAGCATCAAATACTATCCAAAATAAAATTGAAATCAAAATTCCCTTACGTGGAATCTTACTATCTTTGGCAGCATAACAGCGTTGGTAAAAACCAGGATCCACGAGAGTCCAAAAAGCAATAAATCCCCAGACCAAAATCATCTGTGTCGTCCACTCCCCTGTAAGGGTAAAGTGAGCAGCTGGAAGATTGGCTTGTAAAAATCCCAAACCACCAAACTGTGCAATGGCAAAAGGAATAATCAAAATAATTCCTACAAACATCAGCACAAACTGAATAACGTCTGTATAAATAACACCTACAAAACCACCACGCAAGGTGTAGAAAAGCATTACCAATGTTCCGAGTACAATTCCTACCCAAGTCGGCCAGCCAAATAATAATCCAAAAATAATACCAAGCGACAAAATATACGGTGCTGGTGTAACCATTAGAAAATTGAAAATCGCACCGAGAAATCTAGAACGTTTATCATAAAACTTTTCTAGCTGATCTGGTACTGTAAAAAGATTTGACTTACGAATCCTACCAGCAAGAAATAAAGCAAAAAATAAGTAAGAAATATACCAGAAGAATCCTTGGGTAAGCCAGTTTACCAATCCGTAGTTATAAGACATCTCCACTACCCCCAATGTCCCGCCATACCAAGTGGAAACCAGAGTCGCTACAAAAATCGGTAGAGTCAATCTTCTACCTGCAAGAAAATAATCCGAGACATTGGTCACTTTTTTCTTTACAAACCAACCAATAAACACGAGGAGTACGAAGTAAAGAAGTATGATTGAATAATCAATGTTTGAAATGTCGAGCATAGTTTTTATTTAATATTACAGATATCAGATAGCATATATATCAAATAAAATGTTATCTGATATTTGTTATCTGAATTTTTTATTAATCCTTAGACTTTATTACTAACACCTTACCTTGATCCAAAGTGATACTTCCCTTTTCCTTTTCCAACTTGTTACAAATCCCCAGCCAGCCCATATCTACCTGTTTGTCTTCCACTCCCCACTTTAAACCCTGGTAAGTAAGTCCTGTGACCAAGTTTAGTGGAATGATAGAAACAATATCACCACTCTCCCCTTCTAACTCGTGCAAATCTTCTACCAACTCAATAATATTTTTTTCATTTATAATTTTCGCTTTAATATCTTTATCAATTTGATTTAGACACAAAATATTTCCCAAAGTATGATCCATACGCTCTCCAAAACCTCCTATAATATTTATTTCTTTTGAATCAAGCGAGTGTGCTAGTTCAATAGCGAGCTCTAGATCTGTTTTATCCTGATCTGGATCATACATCACCTGTGTTTTTTCATTTGCTTTTAACTCTTCTAATAAAACTTCGTCTACAGAATCAAAATCCCCAATCACATAATCGGGTGTAATTTCTAGAGTTTTACAAAAATTAACCCCACCATCAGCACAAATCACAATATCAGACTTATTTGCTAAATCTTTGTGAAAATCTACATCTTTAATATCTCCGTTGGCTATAATCAAAATTTTCATACAAACAAAAAATTTCCTTATCAGGGAAACTTTTTAAACTAATCACAATCTATATAATCCATCAGTTGAAAAACTGACAAAATCTAAGTAATCAGTGTTAAATTAATGTTTCCCTGCGCTAGCATTATCTAGATCAGGTAAATAGGGATACTTCTCAGCCTCTATCCAAATGACAAAAGCGCTCCCAACAGTAATATCCACGATTATAACAGCTTTATTCTAATCTGTAAACGTGCTATAATATAAACATATGACAAAAGCCAGATTAAAATCTGCAATTTTCGTGTTATTTGGTATATCACTTGTGTTATCCCCTGTTTTGGTATTGTCTCAACAAGCTACAACAATAGATGAATTCAATCCGAACTACTTAATTTCAGACGAGGAAATGCAATTTGCTGACAGTATGACGAGAGCCGATATCCAAGCATTTTTGGATGATTATAATAGCTATTTAGCAGATTTTCATGCAGACGATCTGGATGGCACAAATAGACTAGCTTCAGATATTATTTATCGTGCTGCCAAAGAATACAAAATAAATCCAAAATATCTATTGGTAAAATTACAAAAAGAACAAAGTCTTATAACTGACAAGACACCTACCCAAAAACAACTAGATGGTGCAACGGGCTATGGAATTACTGACGGTTGCGGTTGGAGTTGTGACACATATATACGTAATAAAGGTTTTGGTAAGCAAGTAGATAGTGCGGCCGGAATCATTCGCTGGTATTATGATCATGTTAATCTAGAGCTTTGGATAAAAAAACCCAAACAATCGACCATTATAGATGGGCAGCTAGTAGTTCCAGAAAATTATGCGACAGCATTCCTCTATACTTACACACCACATTTGCAGGGCAATAAAAACTTTTGGCTCTTATGGAATAAATGGTTTGGACAAGTTTTTCCAGATGGAACTTTGGCACGTGGCTATGCAGATTCTAGTGTATACCTAATACAAGATGGGGAAAAACGTAAAATAAAAAGCATGGCAGTACTCATGACTCGCTTTGACCCAAAAATGATAATCAAAATTCCTGACAGTGAATTAGTAAACATTCCCAATGGTTCAGAAATTTCCTTACCAAACTATTCTATTTTAAAACAAGGTACCAAATATTACTTGGTTGATTTTGATACTATTCGCCCCTTTGACAGCTACGACGTAATAAAATCTATAGGTTATCACCCAGATGAAATTATAGAAGTGAATTCAACAGATATATCAGGCTATCGCATTGGTAGTACAATAAAAATTGACACAACTGATCCTACTGGTCGTCTAGTAAGGACTATTGAAACCAAAACATTATATTATTTAAAAGATGGTATATATCACCCTATTATTGATGAACAAATTGCAAAAATTAATTTTTCTAATTTGAAAGAAGAACAAATAAATATAGTCGAACTACAAAATTACAATTTGGGAGAAATAATAAAATTTCAAAATGGTACCTTAATAGGAATAGAAGGTTCTAATAAAATTTACGTCATAGAGAACAACAAAAAACGCCATATTGCTAGCGAAGATGTTTATAATGCCTACGGTTGGGATTGGAATAACATAGTTTGGACAAATCAAATTACAGGAATCAATCATCCTACTGGTCAGCCAATTTATTTACCTAGTCGTCTAGCTACTTCCAACAATACTATAATTAAAAAAACAGAGACTAGTCCTGTGATTGAAGAAAACGGAAAAATGTATGCTGTTGAGGAACACAAAGCAGACTACATTGGATCTACTTACACTACAAACATAAATACTTATCTAGTGGCAGACTACGATACTAAAGAAATTTTGGCTGGAAAAAATATAGAGACAATAAGACCTGCCGCTTCTTTTACAAAAGTTATAACTGCTTACAGACTAATGATAGAAGGCTTAAGCCTAAGCAAATCAAGCACTTATGAATCTGCTGATCACAAATCTGTTTATCATCGTTTTAGGATTGCAGAAGGAGAAAAATATCTCAATCAACATCTATGGTATTCTATGTTAGTTTCATCACTCAATACTCCTGCTAGAATACTTGTAGATTCTGTTGAGGAAAATGAAGACCTCTTTATAAAAAGGATGAATGATCAACTGAAAGAATGGGGCTTGAGTAAATCAAAATTTGTTGATCCATATGGCTATGATATCAATAATCAAACAACTGCTCGCGAATACATGACTATCTATATTAATTCGGAAAGAAACAAAGAGGTTCGTGGTGCATTATCTATGAAAAGTTATGAATATAATGAACTGGTGGATCTAGACAACATGCCTCATCATTATGATTATAATAGTAATGAACTTGTTAATACTGTAGGGTTACCTTTTAAAATTATTTCTAGCAAAACAGGCTACTTAGACGAAGCTGGTGCTGGACTTGTAATGCTAATAGAGCGCCCAAAAGATGGACGTAAATTTATTGTAATTACTATGGGTAACCCAGATTATAATAGCCGCTTTGAAGAACCAAGACAATTGGCTAGCTGGGCGATAAAAAATTTCTAATGTCCTAATCATTAACACCTAATTATATGTCGCTAGTATTCTCTGCCGTTGTTCCCCACCCACCGCTACTTATTCCTAATATTGGCAAAGATGAACTGAAAAAAATAGAAGCCACCAAAGCTGCTTTGGAGAAACTGGAAGAAGATTTATACCTGTCTAAACCAGAAGTTATTTTAATAATATCTCCACATGGTAGTTTATTTAAAGATGCTTTTTGTGTGAATGCTCACACACACTTCGAATCTAATTTTGGTGAGTTTGGAGACATGGACACAAAGCTAGCATGGAAAGGCTCGGACTTCTTGGCTGCCAAACTAGGGCATATGGCAAACGAAGCAAAAATACCCCTACAGCTTATCAGTGAAGATCATTTAGACCATGGTGCTAGTGTACCCCTTTTCTACTTGACACAGCACCTACCAGATGTTAAAATCCTTCCCATTGGCTACTCTATGCTCGACAACAAAAGTCATCTAAATTTTGGAGAACTTATCAAAGAATTTATTATGGATTCTGGTAAACGCGTAGCTATTATTGCTTCAGGAGATTTGTCTCACGGACTAACAACAGACTCTCCAGCAGGTTTTTCTAAAGTAGGTCAAGAATTTGATAATAAAATTATAGAATTATTAGAAACTCGCAATACCACAGGCTATGCTAATATAGATATAAAATTTGTAGAAGAAGCAGCTGAATGTGGCTATAGATCGTTTCTAATCTTACTAGGAATTATGAAGGACATGAACTATACTTTTAAAAATTATTCTTACGAAGGACCTTTCGGTGTTGGCTATCTTGTAGGAAATTTTGTTTTTTAACGATACAATCCTTACCACATTCGGAATTAACGAGAATTTATGGACGATATATCTGGCTTACTGAAAAAGAAAATACAGCCAAAACAAAATAAAAATATTCATTCAGAAGTTCATTATTGGGCAGATATAATTTCGTCTTCTTTTGGTGAAAAAAATAGATTTGGTATGTATCTTGGCGTTATAAAAAGAATTGGAGTAGACAGAGCCAAACAAATATTTAGTGAAATAAAAGACTCAAAAATAGATAATCCTGGTAAACTATTTGTTTGGAAATCCAAACAGGATAATAAATAATATGTTAGATATTGTAAAAGTACCAGCCGAATCTCTGCGACAAAAATCTACACAAGTAGATATTACTTCAATTTCAACTGATGAAATTCAAAATCTCATTAGAGACATGATTCCAACAATGTATATTGATGATGGTATTGGTTTGGCAGCCCCACAAGTTGGTAAAAATATCCGTCTTTGTATTATTGGTAAGGAGGCATTAAAATTAGACAAAAAAAATGTCTTACCCCTTGAAGATCTAGTGTTAATCAATCCAATCTGGCAAAAGACAAGTTTAAGAAAAGAAATCGACACAGAGGGTTGTTTATCTGTACCAAAAACTTTTGGGAAAGTAAAACGCTACAGACATATTGAAGTAGTTGCACTTGATAAAAATGGACATAAACTTCAATTTGAAGCCCATGATTTTTTTGCTCGCGTCATCCAACATGAGATAGATCATTTGGATGGAATTTTGTTTATTGATAAAGCAAAGAGTATTTATACAATTGATTAATTATGAAAACGGTTTTCTTCGGCACACACGAATTTGCCACTACTATATTGCAGGGACTAATTGATAGTCCTTTGGTTGATGTTGATTTAGTTATTACCCAACCAGATAAGCCAGTTGGCAGAAAACAAGAACTACAACAATCCCCTGTCAAAATATTAGCAGAAAAAAATAATATAAAAATTGACCAACCAGACTCATTAAAAAACTACAACCTAAAACCCAATACCTATGACCTGGGTATCACTGCTCAATACGGAATGTTAATTCCCGAAAATATTATAAACGCACCAAAGCACGGAATGCTAAACGTCCACACTTCCCTACTTCCAAAATATCGTGGCGCCTCCCCCATCCAATCTGTTCTTATCAACGGAGAAACTGAAACAGGAGTAACAATAATGAAAATGGATAGTGGTATGGATACAGGGGCAATAATCTTACAAAAAACTCTAAAAATAGATGAAAACGACACTTATACTACACTGGACAAAAAACTCGCTAAAATAAGCATTTTAGCCCTTTTGGAGGCTATCCCAGACTACATTTCAGGCACATTACAGCTCTCAGCTCAGGATAATTCAAAAGCAACCACTTGTCATCTACTCACCCGTGAAAATGGTAAAATAAACTGGTCAAAAACAACCCAAGAAATTTACAATCTTTACCGAGGTCTTACACCTTGGCCTGGTATCTGGAGCATGTGGAATGACAAACGTCTAAAACTTTTAGAAATAAAACCTAACAGCAAAAAATTAGAACCTGGTCAGATTATTATAGAAGATGGTAAGTTATATATTGGAACGTCTAATACTTCTATAGAAATTTTAGAACTCCAACTAGAAGGTAAACAAAAAATGGATGTAAAAACTTTTACTAATGGCTATAAAGAAATACATGGAAAGATTCTTAACTAACAAATCAATTTTTTTTCGTTGGCAAACATTATTTTTATTTGTTAGTTATTTTGTAATCAGGATAATATCTTTTTATCTTCACCCCCATCTCGTAGTACAAGGCATACTTGTATTTTTTATTTTGATGGCCTTTGGAATTTTATATTTTAAAAATCCTAACTGGGCTTGGGGATTACTTTTGGCTGAAATATTTTTGGGTGGATCTGGTCATTACTTAGAACTACTAGGACTATCCCTTAGAACATTACTTATATTCTTTTTTATATTCCTCTGGTTAGCCCAGCTTATTGGTGACAGATCTATTAAAAAAATATTTGATATTCACAGCCATATAAACTATTTACTATTAATTTTATTTGCATTTTTGGCAATGGCAGGAATAAACGGCATAGTTTCAGGACATGAATTTCGCCAAGTAATAGCAGACATAATGCCTTTTAGTTTTCTACTATTAATTTTCCCTTCCTACTATCTTTTTGCGGATAATAAAACCCAAGAATATTTGGTAAGGCTAATAGGTGTATTTATAATTGGTACTGCACTTTTTTCTCTAATAACCTTTACACTTTTTTCTCTTGGCATCACAGAACTTCATTTTGATTTTTATCAATGGTACAGAGATGTAGATATGGGAAAAATTACCAATATGGGTGCAGGATTTTTTAGAATCGTAGAACCAGCCCACATTTTAGTTGTACCTCTTATTTTAATAATCACTTCCCTAAGGATGAGAGACGAAAAACACAACAAGATGTGGTTATTACTTCTAATTGCTTCTATTATAATTTTAGTTTTAAATTTATCTCGTGGCTACTTTTTAGCCTTAGCCATTGGACTGTTAGTTTTGAAATTCAAACACACTTGGAAAATGTGGTTTAAGGAAACAATCATTACAGGACTACTAGTAATATTAATGTTTACCGGCATTCATTTTTTGGCTAGCGGAGGTACTTCCCCTGGTTTAGAACTTTTTGGTATGAGACTACAAAGTTTTACTCAGCCAACAATAGAAGTCTCTACAAACACCCGCATGATGATTTTACCAATCATTTGGCAAACTATTACCCAGCACCCTATACTTGGTGTAGGGCTTGGGGCAACTATTACCTTTACAGATGTACACACTTACGAAATGATTACTACCCCACACTTCGACTGGGGATATTTGGAAATGTGGGCGGAAATGGGAATATTAGGAGCGCTTGCTCTTACATTTTTATATTTATATGTTGGTTATAACATATTAGATAAAATTAAAAAAATTCATGATTGGCATGAATTTGATGTGGGTATTCTTGCTGGTATTGTTGCTTTTCTGGTTATGAATATTACTATCCCTGCCCTATTTCATGTCTTTGGAATTCTCTACCTTGTTTTCTCTCTTACTATAGTTCTCAAGCAAACGAGTATATTTGATAGGACTACGGTTATTCTTTATAGGATATTTAATAAAATAAAATCATAATTAAAAAATCCCGTTTTAAACGGAATTTTTTAACCTCAATTATTTCTATTTTTAGAAATAATAATCGGAGGGAGGTCAATGGTCGAAACCAAGACCCCCATATCATAGCATCTAGTAGACCTTGCGGCCGACAAAGACAGCTTTGACATAGTTTCCCTCCGATGGCGAGTGGTACGGTGCCGAATTAATCGGCGACCACGCACCACTTGTCCCAGTAGCCCTTGGACTCCCTGGCCTTGACCAAGATGTCGTCCTTGGACCACGCCTCGACGGCGTTGTTGCCGCCGGCCAAGTTGTGGACGAGACGGTAAGGCGTCAGGGACGCCTTGGGGCCCGCGAAGCCAAGAACCGCGACGATCACGTGCGTGCATTCGCTCACAGTGATGCGAGCCATCTCGTCGGGCTCGGCCATGACGTCCGGGTCGACCAAGTAGGCCGCCTTGGTGTAGACCACCACGGCAAGACCTTCGAGCTTGGCCGCCTTCTCACGCCGCAGGAAGGCGCTGACCTGCCCGCGGTGCACGCGCACCACGTAGTCGTCGGGGTTGGCCGTGTTGTGACCGACACCCGCCGAAACCGTCAACCAGGCCGATTCGGGCAAATGCACGAAGTGCTGACCCGCCGTATCGTCGGTTGACTCGTCGTGCTCGACGACGACGGCCTCCAGATGACGAAGAAACCCCTCGTGATCAAGCACCTTAGTGCCGATCGTCTGGGTCCCGAACGCGGACAGATCGCTGGATTTCTCGAACAGCATAGGAGCCTCCTGGCATGTGGGGCAATGCCTCCACGGGTTTGTACACCCTGTCTATTAAGAGCACAGGATATTTAATGCCAAATTTCAGCATAAAATACCCTGGCTCTTAAACTAATATCTTAGGAAAACTATGTCTTGTAATGAACAATATTCCATTAGAAGGAACAAAGAAATATATCACAAAAAACCCTCTTTGTCAAGAGGGTTTTATAGTATTCTGCTAATTTTAGGTTAACTCATGCTTTCTTTCTACCACTTCTTTCGCCTTCTCGTACTTATATACCCTACTCTTTATCCCTGGTAAATATTTCCAGGGTTTTTTATAAGCACATTTTGGTAACCAAGAACTCATAGTTCCACCTGGTATCATCATGAACAAAAAGCTATTAATTCGGACCCCTATTTTCCCCTGTTCTACCATGGTCAACCAGAGATCCCAGTCTTGAAAACGTTTTAAATTTTCATCCCATTTTACTACATCCTCGCGTCTGATTAGACTAGTAGAATGGATATAATTATTCTTTTTTAGTTCTTCCACATTAAAATCCTTAGTCAAAATCATTTTTTTACCAAAGTGATAACTAGAATAAGCAAAACTAGCACCTTTATTATCTTGCAAAGCCTGATGCATTTTCTCTAACATTTGATCATCACCCAAAACATCGGCATCCCAAAATATTACATAATTTCCCCTGGACAATTCGAGACCTTTATTTCTAGCTGCTGGTGCCCCTTTGTTTTCTTGCCTGTGATAAATAGTATTTATATCAGGCGCTCTATTTTTAAATTTTTCAACTATACTAAAAACATCCTCAGTACTTCCATCATCTATAATAATTACTTCAATTGGCCGATAGGCCTGCTTATAAACCGAAACGAGAGCCGATGCAAAAGCGGTTCTTCGATTATAGATTGGGATTATAACTGAAATTAGATCTGACATATATTTTGTTCCTCTCCTGGTAGGGTAATAAACTTTACATCCACTTATCCAAAACCTTTAATTGATTCTCCCATTTAAAATTAGTTCGAACTCTGTCACGAGCATTCTCTGCCAAACGTTTGGCATATTCCTTATTTTTCAACATTTCCACAATAGAATCTATAACAATTTTATCACCCTTGTAAATATCTACTAAAATTCCAGTTTGGGAATGAACAACAGCTTCTTCTACCCCACCACTTTTACCTGCCACCACTGGTAACCCAGCTGCAGCCGCTTCCAAAAACACCAAACCCAAACCCTCTTCCCTACCCTCATCTGGGTGAGTAAGCAAAACAAACAAATCGGCTAGATAATAATAATTATTTAATTCTTCATGAGGAACTTCTCCTACAAAACGAACTACATTTTGTAAATTATGTTTTTGTATTTCTTCAATCAGGAATTTTTTCTTTGGACCATCTCCTACTATAAACCAAACCAAGTGAGGAACACTCTCCAATATCTTTGGTAAAATTCTTACTAAATGTGTTAATCCTTTGCCATCTGTTAGTCTGGCTACAGAAAGCATCACATCCTTACCTTCTAAAGCATACTGAGCTTCCATTTGCCTTATCTTCTCTTCTCCCGGTGAAGTATAAAAAATATCTTCTGGGCATGGATACAAAACCGCTGCTTTGCTTTCCAAACCTGGTAAAACTCGTAACAGTCTTCTTTTCAAATTCTCACTGTTAAAAATCATTTGTTCACTTTCTTTACAAACAAAATTGAGCAATTTTCTTTTCCATTTTGATTTTGTTCCCATTTCTATATCAGTACCATGAGAAAAAACAACGTAAGGAACACCCTTTACTTTTTTGATAAGCCAAGCCACATAACCTACAGGTAGGGCATGGTGCAGATAAATCATTTCTATTTTTTCTTTTTTCACAATTCGCAAAACCTGAAAATACATCTTTAACCATCTAGGCCAGATAAAAATTGGAAAAAGTAAGTTTTTTCGTATAGTCTTAAACTTTTCTTTTTCATCGACACTACCGGATTGCCCATGTTTGGGCGCTAAAACCACCACACTCTCTGGATCCAAGGCTGCTGCAAATTGATGCACATAGTTTTGTACACCACCAATCACAGGTAAATATTCTAATGTGATTATAAGTTTTTTCATAAAAATTTTTTATGCATTTTCTAAATATTTGTCATATAATTTTATATCCAGAATTGCCTTCTCCACATCACTTAAGTGTATCCCTGATTCTACAAGTTTTTTTTCTAAAGCGGGTCTTACTTTTCCTAACCATTCATTAAAATTAGCACCATGAGGGGGCACTTCTTTTGTTTCCACAGGTATCAAATCATACAAAAGCATTACTTGATCTGTTATTCCATATTGTTCATTTCTCAATTCTCCCATATATTATTTCCTAATTAAAGAAAAGGCTTCTCTAATTTGACCTTTGGTAACGCTACGTGTAGCAAACAACATTATTGGATAAACAATAATTCCAACAATAATGGCAAAACCATAATGATAATCCAAATTAACATACCAAACAGCTAATCCCATTACTCCTGTGGCTACGGCTAATTGAAAAATTGATTTTATAAAAAACCCATGTGATATTTTTGTAATACTTGGGATAATCATATAACCAAGCACTGTAAGTACAATATTTCCACACAAAGCTGCAATAGCTGCCCCTACTACTCCATAAACAGGAATTAGTGTGATATTGAGCACAATATTTAAAACCATTACCACAAAGACAATTGTAGTTTGAGTAACTTGACGATTACAAGCATTGAGAAAGGCCCCGATTGGAAAACTTAGATAAGAAAAAATCAAACCAGCAAGTAAAATCTTTAAAGGTAAAATAGAATTTACAAACTCTTCTGTGTAAATTGATAAAATAATATCACGAGATAAAATACCAATTCCTACTGTTACGGGAAAAACGATGATAAGCAAGTATTTAACACCCCTCTCAAGAATATATGCCAAACGTTCTTTATTGTTTACAAAGTGCTCACTAAAACGAGGATAGAGAGCAGCTACCAGAGCAAGCGGGATAAATTGAAAAGCGTAGGTTATTTTATAAGGAATACTATACCAACCGACTTCTATATCACCCATCATTTTTGAAAGCAAGATAGAATCTATATAAGAATAGACACGAGCAAAAATGGCCGCCAAAGCAAACGGTACTGCAATCTTACTAAAAAACTTCAAAACCTCTTTGTCGTAATGTGGTCTAAAATTAATCTTATATTTTTTTACTAGAATAATACCCGCGTAAAGCATGTTTATAAAACTAGGAACCGTAAAAGCAGCTATAAGATAAATCAACGGAAAATCTAAATACAAAAATGTCGTACCAAGAACTAGTGTAAAACCCTGACTAATTACAATTCCAATAGCCTCATACTTCAGATTTCCTATGGAACGCAAAACCCCATAAATAGTAAGATGGATTGAATCAAAAAGCATGGTAACAGCCGACAAATAAACCAGATGTTTTGTCTCTATTGGATAACCTAATAAATTAATAACTGCAAAAGCTGCCATGTACGTTATAATTCCAAAAAATATTTTGGCAAAAATTATACTAGAAAAATACTTTTGTAATTTTTCCTTTGTCTTAGCTCCCTCTCTAATTAAAACTTGAGTTAACCCTAAATCAATGAAAACCACAAAAATTGTGGTAAAAGATAAGGCAAAAAAATACTTACCAATACTCTCTGCCCCAACATGACGAGCAATTAAAGTAAAGTAAACAAAAGAAATGACCTTTTGCAAAACAAAGGCAGTGGTAATAAACGCCGTATTTTTGGCAATTGATTTTTGTTCCATGCAGATATTTTACACTAAGATAGACAAAAAAACAATCCCATAAAATGAGATTGTTTGATAGTATATAAAATTATTTCTTAACGCTTTCTCCATTGATGAGCGCGTCTAGCCTTGTGTAGACCAGCCTTCTTTCTTTCTTTGGCACGAGAATCACGTGTCATGTATCCTTCTGCTTTTAGAGCTGGTTTAAATTCTTCATTCCATTTTACCAAAGCTCTGGCAATACCATGGCGTACAGCATCTGCTTGACCAGGAATACCACCACCAGCCACCTTTACACTAACATCAAAATCTTTTTCTTTACTTACTACAACCAAAGGAGACTTTACAATATTTTGCCACAATTTTGTAGGAAAATAATCTTCTAATTCTCTGTCATTGATAGTTACCTTACCTTTACCAAGTTTTAATATTACACGAGCAGCAGCAGTTTTTCTTCTACCTACAGCACGTTCTTGTGAATTGTCTTTTGTTTCTACCATATTTAAGCTTTGAAAGTTAATCTTTTCATCATGCCGTCACGTAATTTATTTTTTGGCAACATGCCGTAAACTGCTCTTTTTAATACTTCGTTTGAATCTTTTTCAAAAATTTTCTTCATCGGAGTTCTTTTCAATCCGCCAGGATGCATAGTGTGATGAAAATAATCTTTTTGTGCTAATTTTCTACCAGTAAATTTCATCTTAGCAGTATTTGTTACAACCACAAAATCACCACTATCGATATGCGGAGTAAAGTCTGGTTTGGTTTTACCACGCAAAATCATAGCAATTTGAGTTGCCAAACGACCCGCAGCTTGATCAGTTGCATCTAATTCGTGTATTTCTCTTTTAATTTCTTTTGTCATATCTGTAATCTTTTTAAACTAAATTTATACAAGTTCTATTTTTGCCATCTTAGCAGCATCATTTTTTCTAGCTGGCAATTTTATAATACGAGTATAACCACCGTCTCTATCTTTATACTTTGGTCCAATCTCGTCCATAAGTTTTTTAACAGCTTTTTCAGTATACAAAACTTTGATAATTTCACGCCTAGCAGCCAAAGTACCTTTTCTAGCTTTGGTAATAAGAGGTTCTACTAAACCACGAACAGCTTTCGCTTTTGCTTCTGTAGTTTTAATACTATCATGCAAAATCAAACTATCTGCCAAATTACGCAACATAGCTTCTCTTGGGGCTTTCAATCTTCCTAAAGTTGTCTTTTTTACTTTATGTCTCATATAAAATTATTCTTCTGTTTCTTCTTTTTTCTTTTTAGCACGTTTTTTAGGTTTTTTTTCTTCAACTTTTTCATCTTCTACTAATACTTCCTCAGCAACCTCTCCTACCACTTCTTTAACTTCAGGAACAGCCTCTCCAGATGCGTCTAATACTAGAGCGAAGTGATCCATAAGTACTTTTGTAGATTGGGATACAGCCTCACGAGGAGAAATTGTACCATTAGTTTCAATATTTAAAGTCAATTTTTCAAAATCTGTTACATCACCCACACGAGTAAATTCTACTCTGTAACCAACATCACGAATAGGAGTGTAAAGTGAATCAATTAAGATTGTACCTAAATCTAAATTTTTAACATCTTTCTTTTCTACTGGGACATAACCCCTACCCTTACCAACAGTTACTTCCATTTCCAAAGTAATATCACTAGTGATATTGGCAATTACCAAATCCTTATCAATTACTTCTACATCAGAATTTTTATCAAAGTCAGAAGCTTTTACTGGTCCCTTACCTTTTTTTGTAAGTGAAATAGTAACAGGTTCATCACCGTAAAGTTTTACGGCCATTTGTTTTAAATTTAAAATAACTTCTACCACATCTTCTTTTACACCTTCGATAGTAGAAAACTCATGTTGTACGCCAGTTATCTTTACAGATTCTATAGCACTTCCTGGCAAAGATGATAATAACACACGACGTAGGGAATTACCAAGAGTGGTACCATAACCCTGACTACATGGAGTAATTACCACTTGTCCAATATTTGGATTGTCTGTATCAACAAAATTGATTGTTGACGGTAATAAAATTTGCTCCATACTTTTTTATAAACTATCCCAAAAGGGACGGAGAATAAATCCTCCTTAAATTAACGGGCTGAGTAAAACTCAATGATGAGTCTTACATCAAAAATCTTGTCAAAGTCGCTCTCTTGTGGTGCTGATAGAACTTTTCCAGACTTCTGGCTAGCATCTATAGACAACCAAGATGGAGCGTCAACCTTTGACAACTTATCCGCAATTGTTTCAAAAATTACCTTTTTCTGTTTATTTGGTTTTAAAGAAATTTCATCCCCTATCTTAACTAAATGGGATGGAATATTCATTTTTTTACCATTTAAAATAAACAAATTATGTCCAACGAATTGTCTAGCTTGAGCACGAGTCTCTGCAAAACCAAGACGATAAACAACATTATCCATTCTCATTTCTAAAAGTTTTTGTAAATTTACACCAGAGTCACCTTCGCGACGACTAGCTTCTTCTACATAACCACGAAATTGTTTTTCTCTCAAGCCGTAAATAATCTTAGCTTTTTGCTTTTCTAAAAGTTGTTTACCATAAGAAGAAGAAGCACCTGCTCTTTTCTTTGGACCATGCTGTCCAGGCGGTTGGCTAAGTCTACGGGCAACTTTGGAAGGATTAGACTTCAAACCAAGATTCACACCGAATCTTCTTGCTAATTTATTTTTTGGACCAATATCTTTTCCCATATATTATTAAACTCTACGTCTTTTTGGAGGGCGACAACCATTATGTGGAATAGGAGTCACATCCTTAATAGATAATACTTGAATACCATTTATATTGAAAGCGCGAATAGCACCTTCACGTCCACCACCAATACCCTTAACAAAAACGCTCACTTCCTTTACGGCATATTCTTCAATAAGTTCGGAAACTTTTTTAACAACCTGTCCCGCTGCATACGGAGTAGCTTTTTTGGGACCTTTAAAACCAACCATACCAGCAGAAGCCCAACCTAAAACGTCACCATTTTGATCTGTAATAGAAACTATAGTGTTGTTAAAAGTAGCTTGAATATAAGCACGTCCATGACCAACTTGTTTGATCACTTTCTTTTTCTTTTTTATTTGCTTTTTCTTTACTTGCTTTACCATAATTAATGTTTAGGTTTTTTGTGCAGGTCCTTTTTTACCACTAGTGGCAGCATTTCTCTTATTACCTCTTAGAGTACGGGAGTTGGTCTTAGTTCTTTGTCCACGTACTGGCAATTTCTTTGTATGACGAGAACCACGGTATGACTTAATGTCTTTCAAACGTTTTATATTTTGTGAAACCTCACTACGCAAATCACCTTCTGTCTTATATTGTTTTTCGGCAATATTACGAATTTTGTCTTCCTGTTCTTGAGTTAAGTCTTTTACACGGATAGTTTCGTCAATCTGTACTAATTCTAAAATCTTCTTAGCTCTAGTAGGTCCAATACCAAAAACATAGGTAAGGGATATTACTATTCTTTTATCTTTTGGTAAATTTACACCGGATATTCTCATATAATTTATGCAGCTTTTACTCTTTGTTTATTACCTTGACGCTGTTTATGACGAGGATTCTCGCAAATAACATAAACCACACCACGACGGCGTACTGTCTTGCATTTTGCACAACGTTTCTTTGCACCTGCGTGTACCTTCATAAATATAGATATAAAAAATTACCAACTACTGCCGTGATATCAATGCTTTCTCTAATGACATAAAAGCCTTTTCGCAGAGAAATGCTCCACCACACTAGTTGATTACTCCTGTTTTACTTAAAATCTGTATGTAATACGACCTTTTGACAGATCATAGGGTGTCATTTCAACCCTAACTTCGTCTCCCACACCTAGTCGAATACGATTCATACGCATCTTACCAGACAAGTGAGCTCTGACCTCATGGTCGCTTTCTAATTTTACACGGAATGTGGCCCCAGGCAATAGCTCTTCTATAGTACCTCGGATCTCCACCACGTCTGTTTTGTTTCCCATGAAATTTTTAATAACAGCGATATTTTACCTGAATTTATTAAATCTGTCAAGAAAATAATGCTGGAAAGTGTTAATAACTAAATTTGGCTTATTTTAGCTAAGTAACTTAATATTTAATAACTATAGTTTACCACTAATAAAAGTTATGCACAAGCCTTCGCTGAAGCCACGGCTTTGCAAACAACCCCGGCCTACTTATAGCTTACAGCTTACCCTACTTATCGTTGGCATAAACCCAGTACTTATACAAAAAGAAGTTCCAAGAAACCATTATAGCAATTGTAGCCAAACGAACTAAACGATAATCATAGCCAAGCCTATATTCAAACAAAGACATAATCAACACAGAAAACAAGTAATTGAACCCTGCTAAAATTAAAAATCTGACCACTTGTTTATGAGGCAGTTCCTTATTTCTAAATGTCCAATACTTATTCAAATAAAAAACATAAACCAACATCAAGGCCTGATTGACAACTACAGCCACCACAGCAGACCAACCAAAAAGTTCCTTAAATAAAATAAGGGTCGCCATATCTAAAACTACACCACTAATACCGATAATGAAATATTTGGCAAATTCACGACGAACTGACCAAAAATATTTTAATGTTTTTGTAATCATTCCAATATTGCTTTAATCCTTCTAACACCTGATGAAGAAGATTCTTCTTTTTTGATTTTGAAATGTCCTAATCCTGCCAAACTCTCGACATGTGGACCACCACAAATTTCTTTGCTAGCTACTTCACTACCAGATCCAATTGTATAGACTTTTACTTTTTCACCATACTTGTCACCAAATAGTCCGATAGCACCTTGTTCTTTTGCATCTTCTACAGACATTTCTTCCATAGAGACTGGGAAGCTTTTTTCAATTGCTTCGTTTACCATTTTTTCTACTTCTTGCTTTTGTTCATCTGTCATTTTTTCACCATGTGTAAAATCAAAACGAAGTCTGTCACCTGTAATATTACTCCCCTTTTGTTCTACATGATCACCCAATACTTTTCGAAGTGCGGAATGCAATAAGTGCGTAGCAGTATGATATTTTGTACTCATCTCTCCGTGATCTGCAAGACCACCCTTGAATTTTTGCTCTGCACCCGCGCGAGAAAGATCCTGATGTTTTTTCATTTCTTCATCAAATTCTTTTTTTAAATTACCTATTTCGAATTCAGACAACCCGCTACTTCTCATTTTCTTAATCTCTTCTATCGATTCTTCAAAAGGAAAACCGTAAGTTTGAAACATGTCAGACAAAAATTTACCAGTCAAAACAGGAGGCACATAACCATCAGAAATATCAACAGGCACCACCTCTTGCCCAGGCTTAACTATATAAGCTTTCATTTCTGTTCTTAATATTTTCAAGCCTTTCTCAAGTGTTTTTCTAAATTGTTCTTCTTCCTTTTTAAATTCCGCTAAAATTAAATCTTTCTTACTTTCCAAATCAGAATAAGTTTCTTTATAAGTTTCAATATACGTATTTGCTATATCAGATGTAAACAAATCTGAAACACCAAGGTCATTAGCAAAACGAACTGCACGACGAATTAGACGTCTCGTAAAATAACCCTGATCTTTGTTTGATGGTACAGCCCCATCTGCAATAAGAAAAGTGGCCGCACGAAGATGGTCTAAAACAACTCGAAACGCATAGGTTTCTTTTTTATCTTCTCCATATTTCTTACCACTAATATTTTCAATAGTTTTTCTAGCATTTTCAAACAAATCAATTGTAAAAATATCTGGATCATCATTTAGTGCCATTACCATTCTCTCTAGTCCTCCACCAAAATCAATATTCTTTTGATCAAGCTCAATAAAATTTCCACTTCTTTTTACATATTGCATGAAAACATTATTTCCAATTTCTATAAAACGACCACAATCACAATTTGGATGACATGACTCATCTTTCCATTCAGAATTTTCATGAATTTTATAGTCCTCTCCAAAATCCCAAAACATTTCGCTGTCTGGTCCACCCGGCTCACCTTCTGGCATGTTTTCTGGAACACCCGCCCTACTCCACCAATTTTTGGTAGCGTCATAATAAAAAATCTTACCACCCTGCATTCCCTCTGTTTCGGCATTATCTACAATCTTAGCATCTATATTTTTACTAAAGAACTTTTTCTGCCACATCTTAGCAGCATCTTCATCTTTTGGAATATTCAAATCCTCTCTACCTCGAAAACAGGTAATATATAATCTATTTGGATCAAGACCAACCTCAGTAATTAGAAATTCAAACATCCAATCCACTTGTTCGGCTTTGAAATAATCACCCAAAGACCAGTTACCAAGCATCTCAAAAAATGTGGTATGGCGATTATCACCGACATCATCCATATCGACAGCACGAAAACATTTTTGACTGTCAGCAATGCGTGTACCCATCGGATGCCTCTCACCAAGTAAATATGGTACCATTGGTTGCATACCAGAGCCTGTAAATAATGTTGTTGGGTCATTTTCTGGCATTAACAAAGCAGAAGGAATTATTTTATGCCCCTTACTCTCAAAAAAGTCTAAATATTTTTTACGCAATTCTTGTGTATTCATATTATTTTATTACCCCCCCACCCAAACATTCACTATCTTTGTAAAAAACAGCAAATTGCCCTGGTGTGACAGCGCGTTCTGGTTTATTAAATGTGACTTTATCACCTTCTACAACACAATCTTTCAATTCCTGACGATGACGTAGTCTCACCTTACATTTTAAAGGAAATTTAGGGCTTTGTCCAATCCAGTGCACATCTTCTATTTGTGCTTCATTTTTATATAACAAAGGATCATCTTCATATCCTACAATAAGCATATTATTCCCAAAATCTTTATCCACCACAAACAAAGGTCTGTCACCACCAACTTGTTCAAAACCATGGCGCTGACCAACAGTATAAAAAGCCAACCCATCATGCTCCCCTATTTTTTCACCAGACGAAGTAATAATATCCCCTTTTTCAACCTTAACCTTATCTTTCAAAAAATCTTTCATAGAAACTTCACCCACAAAACAAATTCCCATACTTTCTTCTTTGTTGGCAGTAGGTAAATCAAATTTCTTTGCCAACTCACGGACTTCATCTTTATTATAATTCCCCAATGGAAATAATGTATGTACAAGTTGTTCCTGTGAAAGCTGATGGAGGAAGTAGGTTTGATCCTTATTGACATCCTTAGCCATTTGCAATTCGTAACTTTCGACTTTCGACTTTCGACTTTCGACTACTTTTGCATAGTGTCCTGTGGCCATTTTATCAAATCCCAATTCTTTTATTTTATCCAGCCAGACACCAAACTTTATAAACTTATTACACATCACATCCGGATTTGGAGTTCTACCAACTTCATATTCTTTATACATGTAATCTAATACTTGTTTCTTATATTCTATTCTAAAATCTAATTTTAAAAGTGGAATACCGAGCTTAGCAGCCACTCGCAAGGCATCTTGATAATCTGGTACCCAACATGATTCTCCTGCAGAAGTGATACCATCGCTATCATAATTTATCATATATGCCCCTGTCACATCATAGCCCTGATCAACCAAAAGAGCAGCAGCGACCGAAGAGTCAACACCACCCGACATGGCTACTAATATTTTTTCTTTTTTAACTATTGTCTTAGACTGATTCATACTGATTACAATTTGATAACTTCAATTTTTGATTTTAAATATTCCTCATTTGCCCTATCAATTGGTTCTAAAAGATTCTGTTCTCTTATATATTTCTTGGCAGTTTTTGTTCTAACAAAATGATAACATTGGTACATATTTCTTAAATGTTGGCTCCACGCTTTTTCATCGTCTTGCATCAAACCCCAAGCCCTTTTTATACCCACTTCACCAAACATATCCATTTTATCAGCGTCCCTCAATATCCAAGCACTATCATATTTATCGGCAAAATCATTCCAATGATATCTCACAGCATAAAGTAGTTCCAACTTTTCTTCTTTATTTAAAAAACTAAACCTTTCATCTTCCTCAAACCATTCTCTCAATATCAAATAAGAGAGCTCGTGATGTTTTCGACTTGATTCTCCTGGATTATCTTCACGAGTCCTACCAATATCATGCAACCAAGCAGACAGTTCACACAAAAAAGGATTAGATGCTTTTTCTCCTTCTACAATTTTAGAAGACCACCTAACTACACGAAAAATATGATCAATTCCATGGGATGGGTCTGGATAATACAAAAACAAATCTTTCACTTTTTGTGAAACATGATTTAAAAATTCTAATTGTTCAATTGTATAGTTTTTTTCTTTCATAGCCCCTATATCTTAGCAAAAATATAAAAAAAATCAACCCACTTTAGGCAGATTGATCTTTGTTGTCTTTATATTTACTTGTTTAAGTTCTTTATATAACACTCTTTACAAAAAATATCACCGTCGCCTTTTGGCACAAATGGCAATTGTGTAATTTTCTTATTACACCCAGCACAAGTAACATCTACATCAAACATTTGTTTTTGAGCACCGGCACCGCCTTGTTGTTCCGCACGATGTGCCTGATTACATTCACGACAAAAAACTGGACGATCTCCGCTAGGTTGGAATGGTAATTGAGCGATATGTGTACCACATTTTCCACATTTCAAATCCACATCGAACATTTGTTTATCTCCGTTATCCATATATATAAATTTATATTTTAAATTAAGACGACCTTTACCTCTTACCTTATGTGATATGAGGGTTTTTTGAGAACAAAAATACTATTTATTACTCAACTTGAGCTATATTATAGAAGAGTTTTTATTTACTGTCAATCATTATCGGGATAACTCTTCTGCTCTATTTTTAGCAGCTTGCAATACACTATCCCACATCTCTTTTACCTCACTATCTTTCAACACCTTGAGACCAGCTTCTGTAGTTCCACCCTTAGAAGCAACCTGACCAGCTAATTTTTCAGGATCCATATCGCCTTTTAATAATTCTACCGAACCATCAATTGTTGTTAATAAAAGTTTTTTAGATTCTTCTTTACTAAAACCCAAATTTTCTATTGCCTCTAACCATTGTTCCAAAATATAAAATAAAAATCCAGGACCACTTCCCGATACAGCTGTTGAACTATCGATCATATCTTCATTATCAACATACAATTCTTTACCTATACCTAAAAGTAAAGAACTTACCATTTCAATAATCTCTTCATCACAACCAAAACAAGTCCAAACTGTCATAGACTTATTTACTTTCGCACCCAAATTTGGTACCACCCTAACCACTTTTCCAACACTTAAGGCAGTTTTTATTCTTTCAATTGTAACGCCTGTCATTATAGATAAAACTACGGTATCCTGACTAATTTTTCCCTTCAATTCTTCTGACAAACTAAAAAAATCTTGCGGCTTCACTGCCAAAATTACAATATCAACATCTTTTATTGCTTCAATATTATTTTGTGTAATATTTAAATCTGGATATTTTATTTTTAAAGCTTCTAGTTTCTCTAGACTATTATTAGAAATAGTAACATCACAATCATAATCCCATTTATAAAAAGCTTTACAAAAAATACCCCCCATTACCCCTGCCCCAATAATTGACACTTTTTTCATATGTTTAAGCAAAAACCATTATATTATCAGCGTGCATTACTTGTACGCCTTTTTTATTTTTAAAATCGACTCCCAAATCTTCACTAGAAATATCTACCACACCAAAAGCAATGCCTTGTCTTTTATCATCTATAATCTCGACAATCTCTCCTATTTCAAATTTATCATACACTTTTTTTATACCCACAGCAAGTAAGCTTTTTCCTTGTTGCAAAGCAATCACCGCACCTCTATCCACTTCTATACTAGCCGCAGAACTCTTGGCTGCCAAAATCCAACGCTCGCGATTTTTTACAAAATCTAGTTTTTCTCTAGCAAAAAATTTTGTCCCTACTTTCTCTCCTTGTAATACCCTATCTAACAAATCACTTTCAAATCCATTTATAATATTGACCTCAATACCCACAGCACTGCAAAGACGTGCGGCTTTTAATTTTGTAATCATCCCACCTCTACCCTGTACAGAAGACTCTGCACCACAAAACTCCATTAGTGACGCACTAACATCTTTTACTTCTGAAATTAATTTTGCATTTTTATTTTTTGTAGGATCGCTATCATACAGACCATCTACATGACTCACAATTATTAATTTATCCACATTAAGTGCAATAGATAGTGAAGCCGCCAAAGAATCATTATCTGGAAAACCCCAATCAGTACCATGCACCAAAGCATCATTCTCATTCACAATCAAAATTATTTTGTTATCAAAGGCACTTTGAATTGAATCTTGTAATTGTAAAAAATGACTACGCTCTACTAAATGTGGGCGTGACAAAAGCAATTCAGAAACTTTTAATCCCAAATCTTTGGCCCCAGCTAAATAGGCCGACATCAAATGCATTTGTCCAATGCCTGCTGCTAAACGTTTTGTTAATTTTTCTTGTTTATTGATTTGACTACCAATAGCAACAGCACCAGAAGATACGATCAAAATATTTTCACCGGCTTCTATTCTTTGGTGTACTGTAGTCAAAATATTTTTTACAATATCTTGTCTTACTTCACCATTTTCATTTACCAAGACATTGCTACCAATTTTTATAATAGTTGTTTTCATATTTTTTTATAATTCCGAATTCCCCAAGAAATGAGGGATCGCTTTTCAAGTTACTTAAATTGCATTAAATCAAATTTTGTATAGAACATTCACCAACGCATTAAAAAGGGATCCCTACGTCAGCCCGATTTCATCGAGCTTCCTCAGGATTTTAACGCTTTTGTCCTGTCCCAAGTACAACATACTTAGTCACAGTTAAATCTTTAATCCCCATAGGTCCGCGCATATGAATAGATGAGGTGCTAATACCAAGTTCTGCCCCCAAACCAAATACCCCACCATCTACCAAACGATTGGAAGCATTCACTAAAACCGCGGCACTATTTACAGACTGCAAAAATATATCTGCATTTTTCTTATTCTCAGTAATAATAGCGTCTGTTAGACCAGAACTATGTTGTTCTATGTGTCGCAAGGCTTGTGAAAATGAATCAACCGCTTTGATAGCTACAATCATATCTAGATATTCTTCATCCCAATCTTCTTCTATTGCCAATTTACAATCAGTATTATACTGACAAACTTTTTCATCACCTCGCACCTCCACTCCTACTTCAATTAATTTATTTAACAAATCTGGTAAAACTTCATCAGTCTTATCTTTATGTATCAGAATTTTTTCAATTGTATTACAAGTGGAAGGATTGGAAGTTTTGGCATTAACAGCCAACTCTATTGCCATGTCTTTATCAGCTTCACTATCTATATACATATGACACAAACCACGCTCATGAGCAATCACAGGCACACGAGCATTATCTTTGATTGACTGGATCATCTTTTCTCTGCCACGTGGAACTACCAGATCAATATATTTATCTTGTTTTACAATATCAGACAAAGCCTCATAACTTCTGTCCTCAACTTGTTGAACACAGTTTTGATTTAAACCAGAATCTTGCAAAGATTTCTCAATATATTTTAGTAAAACTGTATTAGAATACACAGCTTCTTTTCCACCACGAGCAATCAAAATATTTCCACTCTTTATACAAAGTCCAGCAGCATCAATAATAACATTAGGGCGAGATTCATACACAAATACAATAACACCAATTGGCACACGCATTTTACCAACCTCCATACCATTTGGTCTTTTCCACTTTTCCTCTACCACACCAATAGGATCATCGCCATCAGCTATTTCTAGTAAACCTTGTGCCATGCCATGTAATAGCTCTTTTGTAAGCATCAGACGCTTCTCCATCGCTTTGGTAAGATTTTCAGCCACATCTAAATCTTTTTTATTTTCTAATAAAATTTCCTGACTATTTTCTAATAACAAATCTGCCAGTTTATTTAAGAAATTATTTTTTTGTTCTGTTGTAGCTATGCGAAGTTCATGAGAAGCTTGCTTAGCTAGTTTTAGTTGCTCTTGTGTTGTTTTCATATGTATATCAAAAAAAGTAGTCCCGATTATTTTCGGGACTACTCATTAGTAAATATTTAAGCCAAAAACTTGGATCTACAAATGTAAGTAGTCCATGCCCGGCGGATCAATTTGTAAAAATAAGTTATTCATAGCTATATTTATACTATAACATACTTACAAAAAAGTCAAATTATTACAATCTTTTGAACTGTTTAACTACGGGATCCTTCGTTTCACTCAGGATTAGTACTAAATACCTCTAAACAAAGGAACGCCATTATTTGGGCTAGTTGGTACATAAATGGTACCTTCTCTATCTTTCAAATTCTGAATATATAAATACTGCAAATAACGCTCGGTCAAACTTTGATTAATAAGTTGTTGAGAGTCTCTTTGTCCTTGGGCTTCAATAATTTTTCTATCAGCTTCTTTTTTCTCAGTTAGCAAAAGAAAATCATAACGTTGGGATTCCTGCTCAGACTGCAATTTCAACTGAATACTTTGAGCTAGGTCAGCTGGTAACTGCACATGACGAAGTAAGACCTCTTCTAGTTCAATTCCTCTTGGCGCTAATTTTGAAGTTAAATTATCAGCAATTTGTTGTGAAGCTTCTTGACGTTTTTCTGAATAAATATCCTTAGCTTCATATTGAGCAATCACTTCACGAATCACACTACGAATTTGTGGACGAATAACCACCTCATCATAATTGAGACCAATATCACGATAAACATCCGAAGCTTTTTCCTGTACAAGATGATAAAGCACGGTAATATCTAAATCAACACTCAAACCTTCTTTGGTCAAGGCTGAAATAGCATCTGCCCCAACTTTTTTCCCTTCACCTTGAGCCACACTCATAGTATATTCTTGTGTTCTCACGTTCATCTTGGTAATTTTTACTAATGGATTTTTTAGATGAAACCCAGAACCAAATTCTTCATCGCGAACCTTACCAAAGAATGATTGAATACCTGTCTCACCAGCATCTACCACAACAAAGAAAGACCCAATAAAAGATAGAAAAATGACAGCTATCACACCCAGTAAAATTAAAAGCCCTATCTTTTTGTTCTTGTTTGGATTTATTGTTTCCATAGGTTTATTTTTAAGATCAGCCTCCGGTCCATTATTATCTGGAGCCAAATCATTTATATTAAATTTTTTAAATTTATTAGTTAAACTACTTAAATTGTTTAGGTCAATTTTTCCATTTTTATGGAGCTTGTAGACCAACAAGAATATTGCCAATATAACCAAAAAGCCAGACTGACTTGTCACCCCAAGAAAGAAAAAGATAATTGGTAAAATGTAGTCTTGGTATTGTTCGTTCATAATATTTAAAAGGCTAACGAGGCTGACAAAGCTTAAAATGCCAGAAAGGCTTTATACTTATAAACCCTTCTCAATTCGTTCAATTTCACCTAACATTAAATTAATTATTTGATCACCTTCTATAATATCTTCAGGAGTAACTCTCGGCTCTAATCTTGCCCTGGTCTCCATCTTCTCATGACTATCCCAAAAACCTCCTGAGCTAACGTCTGTGACTTTTTCTTTATATTCTAATATTTTTTGCTTCTTACCTTCATCAAAATGATTCCAAAAATATCGTATTAGATTATCCACTTCTCCCACAACCAACTGAAACCATGCTATTCTACACTTATAGCGCCTAGACTCATCTTCTGAATCACGCACGCTATGTTTAGGCTCATTTGATATATCATTTTCCCATTCGTCACGAATTCTAACAAGATTACCCTTAATTTTAGATAGTAATTCTTTTTTGACTTCTATGTCTCTCTCTCTTGATTCCATATTATTAAAATTATTTTATTCTTTAGAAATCTTAGCTCCCAAACCATCCAACCTCCCAACCAAATCTTCATAACCACGCTCCACATGTTTTATTTCATTTACTACCGTCGTATTGTCTGCCACAAGACCAGCAAGCACCAAGCTTGCCCCAGCACGCAAATCAGGAGCGGTTACCTCAGCCCCTTCAAACTTTACATTACCTTGAATCGTAGCTTTTCTCTCTTCTACTATAATATTTGAACCCATACGATTTAGCTCTGGTACAAGCATAAAACGATTTGAAAAAATTGTCTCCTCAATTTCACTAACACCATTAATCAAACTAAGGAGTACCATTATCTGTGGTTGCAAGTCAGTTGGAAAACCAGGATGAACTCCTGTTTCCACTTTTACATTTTTTAATTCTTTCAGATCCCCAAATACATTTAAATACTCTCCATCTTGATTGAACTCCACACCCATTTCTTCAAGTTTTGAAATAAATCCTGGCAAATCGCCCAGATTAACATTTTTTATTTTCAAATTACCACCTGTGATAAGTGACATTATAATACATGTCCCAGCTTCAATTCTATCGGGCATTACTTCGTACTCACACGCCTCTAATTTCTCCACACCATCTATAATAATTTCATTAGTTCCTAATCCTTCAATTTTAGCTCCCATTTTAATTAAAAAGTTTCCTAGATCAACTACCTCTGGTTCTTTGGCTGCATTTTTAATTATAGTTGTACCACTAGCCAGAACTCCAGCCATCATCACATTTTCTGTTGCACCCACACTAGGGATTTTCAACTTCTCAACTTCTGTATCCACTTCTGCACCCACAAGATTATCTGCCTGAATAATAACAAAGCCGTGTTCAGTCACAACCTTGGCACCCAACTTTTCAAATGCTTTCAAATGCTGATCCACAGCCCTTGCACCTATTGCACAACCTCCTGGTAAAGCTACTTTGGCTTTTTTCTGACTAGCTAGTAACGGACCCATAATTGTAAAAGATGCTCTCATTTCACTAACCAAGTCATAGGGGGCTTCTACAGAAGTGAGACCATTATTTATTATCTTATAATCGTGGTCCCCTATTTTCTCCACCACTAAACCAAGGCGTTCCAACAGACGAGACATTGTATCCACGTCTCGTAAATTAGGTACATTGTGTAAAATAAATTCACCTTTGGCCAACACGCAAGCACACATAATAGGTAAAGAAGCATTTTTCGCCCCTTTTACTTCTATTTCTCCCTCTAGTTTATTTCCACCATGAATAACAAATTTACTCATAAATATTGATTTTATTAGATTTATCCTGTATATTGTAGCTTAGACAGGTAAAATAATCAAATCTACCCCAAAATAAGTATTGATTTAAAAAATAAAACACCAAAATACAACTCTCACCTCCTAAATCAACTCCCTGCTGGCAGGCAGACATACCCCAATTTACTATGACATACCCTGAGACAATTTTAACGAAACCTATACGCCGTTGTATAATGGCTTTCTTATTCGTTGTCTTTTTTACTGTCTCCCCAATCATAATTTTTTATACCGCAGGATATCGTTATGATTTTAAAACTCATGAGGTTAATCAAACTGGAGTTTTAAGTATCGATGTAAAACCAAACGAAACTAAAGTGTATCTAAACGATGTTTTATTAAAAAATAACCTTCCAGTCTACCTTCCCAATCGCGCACCTGGAACTTACACGATAACACTGCGGGCACCTGGTTACAAAGAATGGAAGAAAGATGTTAACATTGAAAGTAAACGCACAACCTATATAAAAGATGTCATACTTTTTAAAGAATCAATGCCCATACAAATTTTGACAGATTTTGATAAAAATATTATAGATATTAATAATTCTTTTGATGGAAACTACATTACCCTACTTACAGAGGAAGACGGTGTATTTGAAATCCATCTTTACGACACAAAAAAAGAAATCATTAATTCTCTCTCTAGGATAAAAACAATCAATAGTCCGAAGATTAATTGGTCACCTTTTGCAAATTATTTAACTATTGAAACTTTATCAAATAAGGAATATTCTTTACAAATTTTAGGTGCTTCTAACGAAGGAAATTCACAAACCTATAATTATAACACTCCTATAAAATATCAATGGTCAAAAAATACTTTAACACCATCAATTTTCTTATCTAACGACAAAGAAATTTTACTTCTGACTACCAACGGACAACAAAATATAACAACTGTCAGTTCTACAATTTCTAACTGGTATGCAGAAAATGAAAATAGTATCTGGACCTACCAGAATAAAACTTTAAGCAATGGTAATAAAAAATATAATATAGAAGATAATAATATAAATATTATTGATACTAATAGCAATAGAATAATTTATCAGACAAATCACGAAACAAAAATATTAAAACTTGACGGAAATAAAATTACAGAAAATTATACGCTACCTACACAGCAAATAATTTACAATTACGAGACCAACGAGTGGATTACCTGGTCTTGGTGGGAACTATGGACAATATATAACGATGGTAACACAGAGCTACTTAATCGCAGTGGAGAAAAGATGACAAGTTTGGGACCACTAGACAGATACGGAGTGCTTTTCTTTGCCAATGAAAATAAAATTAAAGGCTTCAACCCTGGATATTATGTAAGCCATGACTTATTTAGCAATGCTGAGATAAAAAAAATCTTTGCAAATATCGCAGAGAGGAAAATTTATTTTTGGGGTACAGTTGCCAACAAAATTGGAATTTTTGAACTAGAGTATTAAAACACCTGATCACCGGATCACTTAATCACTAAATCACCTTACCATGGGTGATTTTTTGTATTGACAAAACTTGAAATATCTGATACTTTTATTATGAATCAACCACGCCCACAGGGGTAAGCCATGAACGTGAGCGATCTGATAAAAGAGTTGAGAGGGCTGATATTTCTAACCCACAGACCCGGTCCCATGCCGATCGGAGTCGAGCGCGTCGACCTGAAGGCCCTCGGCGAGGCCATCCAGGCCATGCCCGAGATCTGCCCCGCAGGCATGAGCGCAGAGAGAGCTCTCCTGGTACTGTTGACAAAGTGCGAGGAACTCGAGAGGGGTGACCCCTTCTTCAACCGAGCACTCGGAGGCGAGACACTCGTCTACCTCCTAGGGTTTTCCGCTAACCTCCTCGAGATCTCTAGCGGACCGTACGACCTCCACACGATCCTGATGCTCCGCAGAGAGATCAAGGAGCGCTGGGAAAACGACTTCCAACCAGATGAAGTCGGCTACGAAGCGATGGTACTGGGCATTGCCAACCTCCAGGAGATCGCACAGCAAATCACCCAGGGGGCCGAAGGCGCCTACCCCGAGTCCGCCCGCCTGCAGCAGGAGGATTAGAAACACCTACTACAACTGGTTCGCCCCCCCTCATCGCTCCACTTCCGGAGCACAACCCCTAGGGTGGCAGTGGTGGAAATTCCACAACATGTTCTTTCAATAAAAAACACCCGCGCCCGACTTAGTCCCGATTCATATCGAGATTAAGTTGGAGGATTACGGGTGTTTTTTTATTTTTATTTTTCCTTATTATTTAATCCCTGAGGAGAGCCATCTCCACTGCTGTCATGCCCCATTCATAACCACTATTTAATTTTCCTGATGAGCGCTCTATTGCCTGATCTTCATTTAGGCAAGTCAATATTCCAAAAATTACTGGAATGCCTGTTTCCAGATTTAATTTCATAATCCCATTAGTTACAGCTTCAGCAATATATTCAAAATGCATGGTTTCACCTTTTATTAAAGCACCTAGGCAAACAACAGCGTCTACTTTTTTA